>Ga0182745_1000026_pt1 | contig 240910 bp, 189 predicted proteins | sample eDN3rd30CKraftBY_FD_128523 | JGI IMG/M metagenome (GOLD analysis project Ga0182745, IMG submission 128523) | Enriched backyard soil microbial communities from Emeryville, California, USA - eDNA 3rd pass 30_C Kraft BY (version 2) (version 2) | ecosystem: Environmental > Terrestrial > Soil >...
CGGATTTCGGCCAAACGTTCGAGTGACTGCAATTCCTGGTCCGCCAGTTGTTGCGATTTCTGCAGATTTTCGGCTTCCAGGTAGAGTCGCGCGACCTCCATGGCCACGGTGCGTCGCTGCTCCACCTCCCGCAAGGCCGATGCTGCCGTCCGTTCACGAGCTTCCAGGACCCGGAAGCGCTGCGCGCGGTCAAACAGGGTCATGGATGCCTGAGCATTCACCAGGCTGGGGCCGGAGCCGCCCACATTCATGGGAAAGCCGCTGGTCCAGGCCATGCCGCTGCCCACCGAAAGGCGTAGTGAATACGGGTCTGCCACGGTCTGCGCCTGAGCCGCGGCTTCGCGTTGTTCCAGCCGCGCCAGCAACATGTCGGAATTCTGCGCTAACGCGCGTTCCACACACTGCTGCAGGGTCAGTGTGACGGATGGCGCTTCGGCCGCCATACAGGCAACCGCAAGATATAAGCTCGCCGCCATCAAGGCGGGGCAGGGCCGGACAAACGCCTTCAATTTGCGGATAAAGCCCAAGCTATTCATAACGTAAGGCCTCTGTCGGATTTAGTCTGGACGCACGATTTGCGGGAAGGTAGCCAAAAATCAACCCCACCCCGCAACTGGTAACGAAGGCGACCGCAATGGAGACCACGGAAATTGGCACCCGTATGCCATCGACGAAGTAGTTCACGGCCAAGGGCACCGAAATTCCCAGAAGGATGCCGACGGATCCGCCCGCCAGGCTCAGAATCATGGCTTCCAGTAAAAACTGGCGGCGCACGGCCTCGCGCGACGCGCCCACGGCCATGCGTAGGCCGATTTCGCGCGTACGTTCCGTCACCGTCACCAACATGATGTTCATGATGCCAATGCCGGAAATCGCCAGCGCGATCCCGGAAATCAGAATCAAGACCACGCCCAGCACCAGGGAAATCTGTTGCGCGGCATCCAGGATCGCGGTCAGGTTTTCCACGGCATAACGAGCACCTGGCCGATGACGGCTTTCCAGCAAGGTGCGCAAGGAACCGGTAACCGTGGGCACCTCGTCTGGCGAGGCAACCTGCACATAGAGAGGGTCGATACGTTCTACAGGCGCGAAGTACCGCAATACGGTGATGGGAATCAAAGCGGTCTCGCTGCCGAGTTCCGATAGACCGAAGGTTTGCGTGCGTTCCTTGAATACGCCAATGACCGTGAAGCGGAGTCTCGCAATACGCATCGTTTCGCCCACGGCATTGACCGGAGAGCCATAAAGCCGGGTGGCCAGGCGCTCGGTCAGCATTACGACCTTAGATCGGGAACTGACCTCGCCCTCGTCCATGAAGCGGCCAGATACCACCACGAGGTTGCGCACTTCCGGGTAGGCGTTGTCTGAGCCGATGACGCGTAGGTCTTCTTCGCGGCCGCTGATCAAGATGCTGTCGTAGGTGGTCATGATGCCGGTGGCGGCGACAATCTGGTCTCCCAGTTCCCGCCGCACCGCTTCGACGTCTGACCACTTGACGAAATCTGCCTGGACTTCCGGAGTGGCCCGGCTGCCTGCTTCGTAGTAGGCATAGACCAGATTCGAGCCGATGCCGCGAATTTGGTCCAGAATGTAGTCCCTGCCCGTCAGAGAGACGGTCACCACCAGGATGACGGCGGCATTACCAATGACCATACCCAGCGATGTGAGCAGGCTGCGCACCTTGTTCGCGCGCAGGGCCTGTATGCTCGATCGAAACAGTTCTGTCGTGTCCATTGTGGGGCAAACTCTCGGATCGAGCTTCCTCAGCGGCTGCGCGTATCCTTCTCTAGTTTCTCCAGTTTGGACATCAGTTGCTTAGTTTCATAGGGGGAAGGGTCGTCAGGCGTATGGTTAGCTTGTTGATACTTGCGTAACAACTGCAAAGCGCGCGACGGTTCCCGTTTTGACCGATAGAGCAGGTCTGCCTCGTCATACAGCAGGCGGGGCGCCGACGGTTGTAACGCGCGACCTTTGGACAAGGCATCATCGGCCTGTTTGTGTTGCTCCCGGCGCGTGTAGAACTTGGCCAGGTCGATCCAGCGACCGATGCGTTTCGCATCCAAGCGGATGGCTTCCCGATATTGGCTCTCTGCCTTGGCGTAGTTTTTTTCCTTTTCGGCCAGTTGCGCCTGCATGCCCGCATACTCGGCAGGGTTGAGGGCTTTCACCCTCTCAGCCAGAGCGTGCGCTTTGTCCAGACCGCCTCCCAGAAAAGAGGGGGCTGCCAGGTAATAGGAAAAGAGGTCGCTAGCGGCTTCCAGGTTGCTTGCATCCAGTTGTGCAGCCTTTTCGAAGGCATCCCGAGCCTTCTTCGCTAAACCCATGGCGGAAAAGGGGTTGGCTCGTTCGGCCTGCATGCCGTAGGCTCTTCCCAGCCAGTTGTAATGGGTGGATTTCGCGTCGGGCATCGAGGCAACGGCCTGCAAGGTGCTGGCCGAAGCGTCGAATTCTCCGGTCTGATACTGCGCTTTTCCCAAAAGGAAGCGCGCGGAAAGACTCTTATCGGACGCTGCTGAAATCTGCCGGATCACATCGCTGTACTGTGCTTTTTGAAAGGATTGTTCTGCTTCCGCCAGATTCGCGCGTGCTGTTCCCGTCACCAGAATGCTGGCGAATAGCAGACACGCAAGCAAACTGTACCGGGAATCGCGGATAATTAAGGAGTAACCGTGTGTGCGCATCCATCGCCCTTTGATTAGGATGAACCCGCACTGCCGTACGAGCCCTGCCTGTTTGATGGCTTTAGGTTCTGCGTACGTTTCGTGATGCTGCAACGGTTGTTTGTCGCACGGCGTCGTATATGTGGACGTCACCACTGCATTCTACCTGTAGTAGGATTCAGGTAGAACGAAGGAATTCAGAGTTGGAGGTCTTGAAAATGAAGAACTATCGAGGTCTGACGTTTGCATTGGCTGCCATGTTGCTGATGTTTACCGGCATTGCGTCAGCCCAAATGTCACGCATCCAGGGCAAAGTAACTGGCGAAGATGGCCAGCCTTTGAAAGACGCGATCATCAAGTTTGAACGCACCGACATGAAGGGCAGCTATAAGGTGAAAACCAACAAGAAGGGTGAATACCTGCACGCAGGCATCCCTTTCGGTGGCACCTATGATGTCGTTTTGGAAGTCAACGGACAACAGCGCGAGAAGGTCAATGGCGTTAAAACCAAGTTTGGCGGCGAAGAAGTTGTTGATTTCAACCTGAAGGAAGCTGCGGATAAGCAGCAGGCTGCCCAGGCTGCCGCTGCGGCTGGCCAGTTAACGGATGAGCAAGCTCGTGGAATGACCAAGGAGCAGAAGGCTGCCATGGAAAAGGCCATGGAAGCGCGCAAGAAAGAAATGGCCAAGAACAAAGAGTTGAATGACTCGTTCAACGCGGCCATGGAAGCGCTGCAGGCCAAGAACTACGATGTGGCCATCCAGAACTTTGAAAAGGCCCATGAACTCGATCCCTCCCAGACGGTAGTCGTCGAGAACATGGCCAAGGCCTACGGTGAAAAGGCGGAAATCGTGAAGGGCGATGAGCGCACTGCAGCTCTCACCAAGGCTGCCGAACTCTACAGCAAGTCGTTGGAAGCAACCCCGAACGCGCCGGTCTACAACAACCGTGGTTTGATTCTGGCCAAGCTTGGCGATATGGATGGAGCCAAGGCGTCTCTGGAACAGGCTGCCAAGCTGAATCCTGCCGGCGCTGGCATGTACTACTACAACCTGGGAGCCGAGATGGTGAACCGTGGTAACACAGATGGCGCCGTGGAAGCCTTCAAGCTGGCGATTGCCGCTGACCCGAAGCACGTGAAATCTCACTACCAGTTGGCTATGTCCCTGATCGGCAAAGCGCAGATGGATGACAAGGGCAACGTGATTCCTCCGGACGGCACCGTCGAAGCCCTGCAACAGGTTGTGGCTCTTGCCCCTGGCAGCGCCGATGCCCAGCAGGCCGAAGCGATGCTGCAGACCCTTACCGGTTCTGTGGACACCCGCTACACCGCTCCTGGCTCCAAGGCCAAACCGGCTCCGCGCAAGAAGTAAGCTTCGCAGCGCCGCTTGGTTCTGCAATGTGAAACGTCGTTCGACGGCGAAACTCGAATTCCTTCGCAAAGATCCCGCGGGCGTCACGTGAGAGCGTGACGCCCTTCGGGCATTAAGAACCTGCCTTCCCATGATCAAGACCTTTGTCTATCTGCTGCTTTCCATCTTTGCTATCACCCTGGTGAGAGTTTTCATTGGGATTGTGATGAAGGGATTGGCTTCCTACATGGGGGGAGGCATGGGGAGTGCCGCGGGCGGGGCCGGAACCGGGCGAGGGCGCACGGGGGCGTCCAGCAAGGGTGGCGTGTTACGTAAGGACTCGTACTCCGGTATCTACATCACCGAAGAATCCGCAGTCAGCCGCGTCATTGATGGCGAAACCCACTATTTCGCATCGGAAGAAAACCTACGCTCTTATCTGGATCGTCGTTCCGCGCAGTCTTCTCGTTCGTAAATTTTCCATTGGCGATTTTTCACCGGTGATATTTCCTTCCGGCCGCTTCCCGCCTTGCCGCAACGGATGGCTCCTTGCTGTCTGTCTTCCGCTTCCACTCGGTTCCCGATTTCGATAACAACTTCCCTCACGATACGGTTCCGGCGAAAGCGAGGTTATATAATGGCGCAAACGTGAATACCGCCAGTCGTCCACGCCGACTGACGTCGCGCGAACGATCACGTAGGAAGACCCAGGAATAGAAACCAGGAATGAAAACAAGTCATACGCTTTCTTTTTGCGGCCTCGCTCTACTCTCTCTGCTTGGTTTGGGATGTGCGCCTTCGGGTTCCAAGATACCCGAAGGATTCACCCCTTTGTTCAACGGCAAAGACCTGACGGAATTTGATATACGCAATGGGGCCTCTACCTATCGCGTGGAAAACGGGGAAATCGTCGGGACCACGGGAGACCCGACGGCCAATACCTTCCTGACGCCGAAGCGGGAATACGGGGACTTCGTGCTGGAGTTCGACGTGAAAACCGACCCACGGCTGAATTCCGGCGTGCAGATTCGCAGCCACGAATATGAAGCAGATGCCCCTACGCGCATCTGGACCGGCACGGAGTGGGTAGACCGCCAGCAGAAGAAGGGCCGCTTCCACGGCTATCAGGTGGAGATCGCCAACGAAAAGTCTGCGGATTCCGGCGGGATTTATGACGAAGCGCGCCGAGGTTGGTTGTACCAGCCGCAGCCGGATAACAATCCCACCTGTTCGGCCGCGTTCAAGGATAACCAGTGGAACCACTACCGCATTGAGGCGGAAGGTGTGCGTATTCAGACTTTCGTGAATGGCGCGAAGTGTTCCGATGTCATCGATCCTGCGGATCTTAGCGGATATATCGGCTTTCAGGTGCATTCCTATAAAGGGGATACCCCAGCTGAAGTGCGTTGGCGCAATATCTACATCCAAGACAACGGCAAGCATGTGTGGAAGCCGGTATGGGATGGCAAGACGCTCACGGGCTGGAGCCACCGTGGTGGGTCAACGTTCACCGTGGAAGACGGCGTTCTGCACGGCGCTACCAACCCCGCTAAACCAGAGGCAGGCACCCTTCTTTACGACACGCCCCACAAAGACGTCGCGGCTCGTTTACAATTCCGCATCGATAAAGGAAACAGCGGGTTCTTCTTTCAAGCCAAGCAGGAAAATCTGCACGGCTACGAAGCGGAAATTGACGCCACCAAAGGCAGCGGTGGCCTGTTCGAAGTGGGTGGCCGCCGCTGGGTAACGGCTCCGGAGGACAACGCGCTGGTGAAAGCTGATGGCTGGAATGATCTGGCTGTGGCGGGACTGAACAAGCGGGTGGTCATTCACCTGAATGGGACGAAGACCGTGGATCTGCCGGATGACCCTGGCGTTTCCCACGAAGGACATCTCGCCCTGCAGGCGCATGCCCGCTTCGATACCAGTGTGTGGTTCCGCAATATCGAGATTGCGGAAAAAGTGCAACCCTAGGAGAGGCTGGCGGGCTGCTGCAGTCCGCCCGGTTTTCCAGACGCCATGCGGTTTCACTATTCGCCCAAAATCTACATCCTGATTCTTGCGCTTTGCTTGGGGGCCACCGGTTTTACGGTGGCCCGCCTCGCGAGCGCCGCCAACTACCAGGACAGCCAACCGTTTCGTGTGCAGTCTTCGCGCTTGGCACCGCTACAGCCGTATTTGGCCAATGCTCCCAAAATCGGCTATCTGACCAACGTTTCCAACGAAAACGACGCTTACACCCGCCTCTACTTCCCTACGCAGTACGTGCTTGCCCCTACGCTGCTGGTCCCTTTGCAAATGAATCCGGATGTTGAGCTTGTGCTAGGGAACTTCACCCGACAGGAAGACTACAAGGCGATTGGACAGCAGCACGGATTGGAGCTTGTGCAGGAGTTCCCCATGGGCGTGGTGCTCTATCGGCGAGCTCAAGGAGCTAAGCCATGACCTTCGTGCTTACCGTATTCAGCATTCTTGTGGCGATGGGGGTCGGCGGCTTTGCCAGTTGGTGCATGCTGTGTGGGCGCTGGCCCAAGCACCCGATTGTGGAGAACGGCCTTTGTGTCGCCCTGGCCTTTCCCTTGGGCGCGGGCGTGATCTCGTTACTGCATTTTTTCCTATTGCCGCTGGGTATGCATACGCCCTGGCTAGCCCTAGTGCTTGCGGTGGCGCTTTCCGCAATCGCTTGGCCTTTTCGGGGATGCTGGCGGGGTGACGACCCTGATGCGCCACCAGTGGCCTCTTCGGGTATGCCTCATTTTCCCTGGCAGTTGGCCCTGGGCATGTTCAGTGGAGTCGTTTTCATCGCGCTGTTTCTTTCTGCTCTATCAATTCAACGCGAGGCGCCCCACGGCGCTTGGGATTCGTGGGCCATTTGGACCTTGCGCGCGAAGTTCCTCGCTGCGGGCGAACCGTTCTGGCGTAATGCGCTTGATCCTGGCTTCGGTCTGTCACACCCTGAGTATCCGCTCTCCACTTCTTCTTTCATCGCCTGGGGCTGGAAACTCGCGGGTGACACCACCCCGCTATTGCCGCGCATGGTCGCGTCCCTGTATCTGCTGTCGCTGGGCGGCATCGTTCTATGCGCCCTGACACTGCTGCGTGGCTTCACCCAAGCTTCTTTGGGTATGCTGGCTCTGCTTTCTCCGGCCGCGTTGATCACCGTGTCTGCTGCTCTCTATGCGGATGTGCCACTAGCCACTACGCTGGCCGCCTCGTCCGCGTTGCTGCTGCTTAGCTATTCCACCTTTCGGGGCGAAGCCTATGCGTTGCTTGCAGGTGTGCTCGCCGGACTTTGCGCGTGGACAAAGATCGAGGGGCTGATTCACCTGATAGCGATTGCTTTTGCCGTGGTTGTGGTTAGTTTTCTGAGTCCGCGTGTGGGCCGTTACGCGCGCACGCGTCTTATTGCCTTTGCGGGAGGGGCTTTGCCTTTGGCCGCCTTCATCGCCCTGTTCCGGATGGTGCTAACACCGGTTGGCGTGCAAGGTTTGGCGAATGGTTCCGACGGCCTCCGGTGGCTGCAACTGGCGGATTTGGGACGCTTCCTGGAAGTGATTCGTACCGGCACCAAGATGCTCTATGAAATGGGGCCCTGGTGGGCGCACCCTCTTCTGTTTCTGCTGTTACCGCTGCTTTTTCTGGGGCTGCGCAGTAAGGCCCTTTGGAGTGCCGGGCTCTATGTGATTGGCTTGGCCTGGCTGCTGATTTGCGGCGGATATTTTGCGGTTTATCAGCTTGGCGCGGCGGAGGCTGGTCCGATGATGATCAACTCCCTTGACCGCCTACTGCTGCACCCCTGGCCCATGTTGGTGTTGCTTGTGTTTGTCTCTATCCATAGCCCGGAAGACCTCGCCATTGCGGTGGACCGGCACGAAGCGAAACAGAAAGGACGTAGGACCAAGGCTGGTCTTGCTGGCAATGCAACCAAAGATTCTGGTCCCAGAGAACCGGGTCCGGGTCGCGGCAAAGGGAGACTCGCTTGATGTCTGATTGTGCTGCCGCAGGGTGGTCCAGTGGGGTGGAATGGCTACTTCAGCGCGGGCTGCTTGGTCGGCGCTCTGCGGTGCGTCATGCCGTCGTCTGCTGCTCGCTTGCGGCGAGCGCTGCTGTCTTCGCGAACGCAGCTTCGCTACCTGCCGCTGAACTGGAAACCGGTACGGTGATCGTCGTTGCTTTCAACGGCGCCCGCATCGTGGTGGCCGCTGATAGTAGGGCTTCCTTCATGAAAGAAGGCTTTCAGGACGAGGTTTGTAAGATCAGCAATCCCGCGCGCAATGTGGTTTTCGCTGCTGCCGGTATTGCGGGAACCAGCACCTGGAGCGCACGGGACATCGCGCAATCGGTGGCGCGCCGTCATGTAGGGGACAATCCATATCTCAGCGCGAGTACGCTTGAGAGCATTGCACAGGCTTGGGCGCGGGAAATGGCGGATCGCATTCGTGAGCTTCCGCCCGCGTCAGTGCTGAAGTATCTTCGGGATTCGCAGAGTTCCGCCGTGTTTGCCGGGCTTGACCGTTCTGATGCCATCAATCTGGTGCAAGTGCAGTTGCAGCCGGTCGCTGCCGCTGTTGGCGTTGACGTTCGTATTCAGGTGAAGCCTGTCGCGGTGGATCCAGCGCGTACGCAATATCTCGTTCTGGGAAGGCCCCAAATCGCAATGGAATTCCTGAAAGTGTCCAGCGAGCGAGCCAGAGTGGAAACCAGCCGTTGGCCGGAATACTTCAGCGGCCAAGCCGACCCGGAAGAACGCGTTGCTCTGCGGTTAATTGAACTGACAAACTATCTCGATCCGCGCAAAGATCTGGTGGGTGGTTCGACGGCTGCTCTACGTCTGGATGGAAAGTCCGGGCTTCGCTGGATTGAAAGGCCGCCGACCTGTCTTTAGCATGCCTACTTTGGCAGCACGTTTGTTCTATTCGCAAGAGCTTCATACAGGACGACAGACAGAAGACCGTGCCAAACAGCGTATCCATGTCAACGCTTGTTCTCGCTGACGACCTTACCGGCGCACTAGAAGTTGCGGTTATCGCGCGTCAGGCTGGTGTGCCTTCGCGTGTGCTGTTGGATGCAGACGCGGCAACCCATGCGGCGACGGAAGGGCCTCAGCTTACGGTAGTCGATCTACGTTCCCGTGACCTTAGGGCCACAGTCGCGGCTGCCGTTCATCGTGACTTTCTTTCCCGTTGTTCCGCATCACCAGATGTACTGGTGCTGAAGAAAACAGACTCCCTGTTGCGGGGGAATATTGCTGTCGAGTTGTTGACTCTGCGGCAGCGCTTTCCGCAACGCTCAATTGTCTATGTGCCCGCCTATCCCCAGATGGGTCGGTGGCTGGATGGCGGTCTTCTTTACGCGAAGGACGAGCATGGTGCAATCCAGCAAATCGGGGATCTGCGAGCCACGCTCTCGGCTGCCTTTCATGCAAGCGAAATCACGTGGGTCCGCCAGGCGGAGGCTCTCGTCGAGGTTCTCTCGCGCAAGCCTGCTTCGGTAGCCGTCTGTGAAGCGCGTGATCAGGCGGAGTTGGAAAGCATCGGTGCGATACTGCGTGATGCCGTTGCTGTATCGGGACAGTGGCTGGCTTCCGGAACAGACAAGGCGGAGAGCCCCATCATTGTCGGACCAGCGGCCATCTTCCGTTGTCTATTTCCACAGCGTGACGCCAGCGAGCAGGCGCGTTTCCCCACCGTCTCGCACGCGGGCCTTGGCTTGGTCGGTTCCTACCATTCCGTCTCACGCTCGCAGTTGGAGGCTCTCGCAGATTCCAGGCTTGCCTTGGTTGCCCAGGCGGAAGGGAAGGGCGCTGCGTCTTTCGGGGACTTGTGGCAACAAGCACGAGCGTCCAGGCAATGGCTTTTCTTGTCCGGGCACGTAGAAAATCTACTGTCTGCTGCCTTGGATGCTTCCGCGCCGATCTATTTGTCCGGGGGGGCCACGGCATCTGCCGTGTTGCTTGCCCACGCCATCTCCGAAATGGAGCCCATTGCGGAGCTGTCTCCCGGCCTGGTATACAGCCGTGCCAATCTTGGACTGCAAACCCTGCATCTCTTCACCAAGTCCGGCGCCTTTGGCGATGCACATACACTGGTTCACATGATCGAGACCCTGCAAGGAGACAATCAGCCCGCATGAAGCCCATTGCCATTACGCTTGGGGACCCCCATGGAGTCGGCCCCGAGATTCTATTGCGTGCCTACATGGAAGGAGCGATGCGCCTGCCCTGTGTCGTTTTCAGCGACCTCTCTGTGCTGCAGGCGTGCGCTCGCCAGTTAGGGATCTCCGTGCCCCTGCGTGCGATTTCCCAGGTGTCTGACGCGAACACAGAAGGATTGCAGGTCATCGACGCGCAGATGATGCGGACGGAAGAGATTGCTCCGGGAACTCTGAGCGCTCGAGCGGGCTCCGCTGCCCATGAGTATGTTGTCCGCGCTACGCAAGCCGCCCTGGCCGATCAAGTGGCCGCCATTGTCACGCTGCCCGTCAATAAAGAAGCCGTGCAACTGACGCATCCCGGGTTCAGCGGCCATACAGAGTTGCTCGGTGAACTCTGTGGCGCGCCGGATGTCACCATCATGTTGGCTTCTGAGCAGCTCATCGTGTCGCATGTAAGCACGCATGTTTCCCTGCGCGAAGCAATTGAACGCGCAAAGATGGAGCGCATCCTGCGTATCATCCGCCTTACGCATCAGGCTGTAGCTCGTCTACGCAAGAACCCACGTATCGCCGTTGCCGGACTCAATCCGCACGCGAGCGAGAACGGGCTGTTCGGTGACGAGGAAGAGCGCGAAATCCGACCAGCCGTCGAAGCCGCGCGCAGCACCAGGGGCATTGATGTCGATGGCCCGTTCCCGCCCGATACCCTGTTCTATCTGGCGGTTCGGGAAGGGAAGTACGACGCGATTGTCTGCATGTACCACGACCAGGGCCATATTCCGTTGAAGTTGCTGGATTTTGATGGAGGCGTCAACATCACGCTCGGCCTGCCCATTCTGCGTACATCGGTGGATCACGGGACAGCTTTCAATATTGCGTGGCAGGGCAAGGCGCGCATTCGTAGTTTTCTGGAAGCGCTGCGCTATGCAGAGGAACTGGGGCATGGCAAGCTCTCTGCGTAAAATGTAATGCCGAAAGTCTGACATCGGGAATGCGATATGCAAAGCCGCGTCGGAATAGCATCCATCCGCATCAATCTGCCATCCTGAATGTAGGGGTACGCGCCTTGGCGCCGCCGATCCGCGCGTTGTTGCCCTTCTGGTTTTATTCATGTCCGAAGCTCTTATCGATTTTCAGAACATCAGCATCATGCGCGAAGAACGCCTGGTGCTTTCGCAGTTTTCTCTGCGCATTCAGCGTGGGGAACATGTCGCCATCCTCGGTCCCAATGGCTGTGGCAAGTCCACGCTGGTAAAGACCATTACTCGGGATCTTTACCCGCTCCATCGGCCTGAGGCCTCCGCGCGTATTCTCGGGTTTGATCGTTGGAATCTCTTCCAATTGCGGCATCACCTCGGCGTGGTTTCGAACGACCTGACGAACCTGTGCAATCGTCCCATCAAGGGGCTGGAGACTGTGCTGAGCGGTTTCTATGGCAGCATCGGTCTGATGATGGCGGAACCTCCCACAGAGGAGATGATCGCCAAGGCCAAATCCTTGATGGAAGAGTTTGAGATTACCCATTTGGCCGACCGTTGGGTAGACGAGCTTTCGTCTGGCGAAGCGCGCCGCATTCTGATTGCCCGTGCGTTGGTGCACGATCCCGAAGCCTTGCTGTTTGATGAGCCCAGCACCAGCCTTGATTTCAGCGCACAGCGGGAGCTGGTTGCCATCATGCGGCGCCTTACCCGGCGCGGCATTTCGCTGGTGCTGGTGACCCATCACCTGCCGGACATCATTCCGGAGATTCAGCGCGTGATCCTGATGAAGCAAGGCAAGGTGATCGCCGACGGCGTGAAGGAAGAGTTGTTGGTGGAGGATACCCTGCACGACCTCTTCAATACCCGTGTGGAGATCGTGCGCAACGACGGTTTCTATCACGCGTGGTGGCGTGACAGCGTCTAGGTAATGGATAACTTAAGAAGAAGATGCCGGACGCAGCGGGTGTATTGTACGTATGAACCGTAGGTCCGGCGCCTTACCCGCAGCCATGCCACAACTACTAGATTGCAATCCATACCTGTAGCAATGACTCCCGTCTGCCCCCTGATCGCTTTCTGGGGCGCACGGCTTCTCTCCTGCCAAACTTGAGAGACCTGATGGTGGTGTATCAGGCCTTTCTCGGCTGCTTCTAGGGTCCAGGCCCGATCCCGTTAGTTTCAGTTTGGATGAGCTCGTTTCAACGTGAAACTGGCTTGTTCAAGTTGGTATGTAACATGTCTTTGGGTACCACAGGGTCTACGGGTTCCTCTCAGGACAATCCTCCCAGTCTCTACGCGATAAATCCTAAGAGTTTCAACGGTTTAACGGGGCGCTTCCTGAGCCCCCAAGTTCAATAATGGGGTTCGAATTCAACTTGGCTGTATTGGCTTTTGACTTGCATACACCAGCTGCAAAGTCACAGAGGGCATATCGCGTCGAGCGGTGCGCTCTTCACTCCAGCACAAGAGCCGAGAAGGACCTAGGCACATGGCAGCACATGCGAGCGTACATCTGGCAGGAGCCGTCTCCAGACAAGGTGGCGACACCGGTCATGTCAAGATTCAACCCACACGGGTTCGCTACTTGGCCCGCGACCAGCGGATTTTGGACAACGTCCATCTGGTCAAAATCATCGCCATCCGGGTGTACGAGGGGCTCCCCGTACATATCGAACTGGAAGATCTTATCCAGGTTGGCGTCATGGGGCTTCTCGAAGCTGCCGAGAAGTTCGACGAAAGCAAGAACGTCAGTTTTGCTGCCTATGCCAAGCACCGGATTCGCGGCGCGATTCTGGATAGCCTGCGTCAGATGGATTGGGCCTCGCGGGATCAGCGGAAGCGTGTGCGTCAAATGGAAGCTGCTGTCCAATCGCTTTCCGCCAGCCTCTGCCGTACGCCCACGGAAGACGAGATCGCTCAGGAAATGGGTGTGGAACTTGAACGCTGGCAGCGGATGGCTGGCGAACTGCAGAACCATGGTGTCGTCTCCACGTCGTCCAGAGCCCCCGGTCAGGACGAAGCGCCTCCGCCCGAGCTCCCCGCCAGCCCTGGCGATCAGCCAGACGTGAACTGCCGTCGTAACGAAACAGCGATGCTGCTTCGGGATGTGCTCCACACCTTACCCTTGCGCTATCAAAAGGTCATCGACATGTACTACACCGACGAAATGACGATGAAGGAAATAGGGCTCCACCTGGGGGTAAATGAAAGCCGGGTCTCTCAAATTCACAAAGCGGCGCTACGCAAGATGTGCATCATCCTGACGTCTGCCGGCATCGACGCCAGCGCCCTTTTCTAGGCAACAGCATTCTGGCAGACGCTTGGCATTCCTTTGCGACTTCCGCCTATGGGCCGCCTAGTCAGGCGTATGGCGCAGAGGCGGAAAATAAGAGTATCCAGCACCAGCGACGCACCTGTGTTATCCCGGAGTCGGAATCAGCAGATAGTCGATAGTGCTGTCGAGTCTGATTTACGCTGTGCAATGCTTCAATGCGCAACGCGAGGCACTTCCCGGTTTGTCGGGAAATTGGGGTTCTCTGTACGTGCCTGCCGGAACAGCGGCAGCAACTGTTTCACGACGTCTGGCTTTTCTGCCACTAGGTTGCGCGTTTCCCCGATGTCGTTCTTCAAGTCGTAGAGTTCCACCTGGAAGCTGGGGCCTTGCCGTACCAGCTTCCAATCCCCTTGGCGTATCGCCTGATGGAAGCCGCGTTCATGAAACTCCCAGTAGAGGTAGTCCCGTGAGGGCACAGTTCCCGTGCCTTTCAGCACAGAGGCAATCGAAATGCCGTCGACATCGTTAGGGACTGGCGCACCGGCCAGCTCCGCAGCTGTCGGGAGGAAATCCCAGCCAGCCCACACGAAGTTGCTTTCTTTGCCAGCCGCGACCACGCCGGGCCAACGGGCGATCATCGGCACGCGGATGCCGCCTTCGTATACGTCGCGTTTGATGCCGCGTAGGGGACCATTATCGTCAAAGAAATCCGGGTCGTGGTGGCCTTCGCGGTGTGGGCCATTATCGCTGGTGAAAAACACCAGGGTATTCTTGCCGAAGCCTTTCTCCTCCAACTTGGCAAGCATCTTGCCGACGTCCGCGTCCATGCGGGAGGTGATGGCGGCGAAGGCCTTCTCTGCGTCGGGCCAGTCTTCCTTGGCGTAGTCGCCGAAATCCGGGGAGTCCATGCCATTGGGGTCAATCTGTCCGCGCTCGTTATTGGCGTGGGGCGTGGTGTAGGAAAGGTACAGATAAAACGGCAAGCTGCCATCCTGCTGATCCACGAACTCCAGCGCTTTTTCGGTGAACAGATCATTGGCGAACTGCTTCCGCTGGTTGAACCAGTTCCCTTTTAGATACGTTTCCGTCTTGTTGTCCCAAATGTGTTCGGGAAAGGAGTTGTGGGCGAACACCTGATTCAGGAAGCCATAGAAACGGTCGAAACCACGGTCGTTCGGGTGGCTATCGACGTCATAGCCGCCCAAGCCCCACTTACCAATGAGGGCGGTACGGTAGCCGGCGCGCTGCAGCAATTGGGCCACGGTCGATTCGTCCTTGCGTAAGCCCAGTTCCGGCCAGGCATTCCCGCGCACCGTGGCATGGCCTGTATGCTTGCCGGTCATCAAACCGCATCGCGATGGCGCGCATACCGTGGCTGCCGCGTAGGCCTGCGTGAAGCGCATCCCTTCCGCGGCCATGCGGTCCAGGTTCGGGGTCTTGATGCGCTTCTGCCCATAGCAGCCCAAGTTTCCGTAGCCCAGATCATCGGCAAAGATGAACACGATGTTGGGCCGGGAACGCGGATTCTGTGCGGCTTCCCCTGGATTGCCCATGCTGCTTCCGGCCAAGCCCGCAGCCAGCGCGGCCCCGGGGAGCCCTCTCAGGAAAGTTCGTCGATTCCATCCGCCTGATGTTGTGCCTTGCTTTCCCTTTTCGTATCTCATGGCTATCGCTCCTTTTCGCGCATTCGCATCTTAGGTCGGTGGCATATTCGATTCGTGACATCTTTTGGCAGTGAGGGGCAAGTCCGCACTTGTCACGTTCCCGGAAGGATCCCAGTGCAACAATTCTACACGGCGCGTCTGCCCGAAGAGGTGCGTCTGCCATCCGGTCCACCAAGCTCGCAGAGCCCCAGTCTTGTCCTGAAACGCTTGTTGCTCGGTGATGGTCGTCCTTCTATTGCGGGTCTTTGGTGCGAACATATTCTGCCGGGGTATGCTGGTCTTGGATAGCAGCTTGTATCCCCTTGGCATAGCTTCTGCAGGGAGGTTAGTTGGATGGCATGGACTAGGCGTGCGTTTGCGGTAGCCTCAATTGGTGCGGCGTTCTCCGGCTGTGGCCCGGGCAAGATCGAGAAAGCACCACAGGAGGTTAGTTTGACGAAAACAGACTTTGGCATGGCCGATTCTTCGCCCATACAACGCTTCACGCTGAAGAACCAGCATGGGATGGAAGCTTCCGTTATCAACTACGGAGCCATTCTCACCAATCTGAAGGTTCCGGATGCCAAAGGCCAGTCGGAAGATGTCGTGCTGGGCTTTGATGACCTGAACGGCTATCTGGGGAAACACCCTTATTTCGGAGCCACCATTGGCCGGTATGCGAATCGCATCGCCAAAGGGAAGTTCATGTTGAACGGCAAACAATATACGCTTGCCATCAACAACGGGGAAAATGCGCTCCACGGCGGACTCGCGGGATTCGACAAGAAGGTATGGCATGCGGAAGAAGTCTCCACCTCTAACGGACCTGCCGTGCGCTTTAGTTATGAAAGCCCGGACGGGGAAGAAGGCTACCCCGGCAAGCTCAGTGTTACGGTCACCTATTCTCTGAGTCCGGACAACCAACTGCAGATCGACTACCGAGCGACCACGGAAGCGGATACGGTGATCAATCCGACCAATCACAGCTATTTCAACTTGAAGGGCGCAGGCAACGGAGACATTCTGGATCACGAAGTGATGATCGATGCCGGCCGGTTTACCCCCGTCGATGGAGGCCTGATCCCCACGGGCGAGATGCGTTCGGTCGATAAAACTCCGTTTGATTTTCGGGGGGCCATGAAGATCGGCGAACGCATTGATGCCGATGAGGAACAGATTAAGCTTGGTGGCGGCTACGACCACAACTACATCCTGGACCAGGAAGGCCCCAACGCCACCTTGCGCCTGGCCGCGCGTGTGACGGAGCCCAGCACGGGGCGTGTGATGGAAGTGGTGACAGATCGGCCCGGTATGCAGTTCTACACCGGGAATTTTCTGGATGGCACGCTGACGGGCAAACGAGGCATTGTCTACAACAAACGGTTTGGCTTCTGCATGGAAACCCAATTCTTCCCGGATTCTCCCAATAAGCCAGTCTTTCCTTCGCCTGTGCTGAAAGCGGGTGATACCTTCACCAGCACCACGATCTATCGCTTTAAGACTTCGCAGGTCTAGCGACAGGTTTCAAACGGGGGCGAGCTTGGCCTCGCCCCGTTCTCCCCAAATACCCCGTGCGAGGTCTAGGGTAGCCGACTGCCGAAGTCTGATTCGTTGCCGTTGCCTTTCCCCTTAGGCGATGGTGCTACGTTCCGCTTCGGGAAGAATGCGGCCAGCCTTTGTTTCGTCTGTGTGTGCTCCGGTTGGCTTGCGAGGTTCTTCCATTCCCTCGGGTCCGCGGCATGATCGTAGAGTTCTTCCGTTCCGTCTTCGTACGTCGTGTAGCGCCAGCGCTCGTCGCGCAAGGAATGGTTTTTGTATCCGAAGGTTGTCAGTACGGGCGCGTTTCTTTCGGCATTCGGGTTCTTCAGCAGCGGAGCAAGACTCTGCCCTTCTACGTGCTTCGGCTTCGCGATCCCCTGCAGTTCTGACAGCGTGGGGTAAATATCTAGTAGGCTGACGGGCCGCTTGCAGCGTCCCCCCGATTTCCCTCCCGCTGCGCGCACCATCAGCACATTGCGTGTGGATTCTTCCCATAGGGAGAACTTCCGCCAATGGAGCTTCTCTCCCAGGTGCCATCCATGGTCGCTCCATAGAACCACGTCGTAGTCCTTGGCTTGCGGACTCTCTTCCAGGGCTCTCAGTACGCGACCCACTTGTGCGTCTGCGAAGGCAATCGACGCCAGATAGGCTTGCACCGCTTCCTTCCATTTGTTTGCACCCGTGATGCGCTCGTGGTCCTTCTGACGTAAGGCGATTTCTTTCGCCATTGGGGGCACATCGTCCAGGTCCTGTTCATTGACTTCCGGCAGTTGGATGGTGGCAAGCGGGAACAGATCGAAGTACTTCTTCGGAACGAACCAAGGCAGGTGGGGGCGATAGATGCCACAGGCCAGGAACATGGGGTCATTGCGCTTCTTGGCCAACTGGTCAGCGACCCAACTCACCACCTGGTAGTCCCCCATTTCCTCATCGGGATTGGGCAGGGCGCCCCAGTCGAAATTGCCTGACCCCGGCACGCCATTCGCAGGCAGGGGCTCCAACAGCGGTGAACCTGGTTTGGTTTGCCGCAAAGATGGCCAGTAGTCGTCCCAGCTTTCGGGGTCAGGGAACTCTGAGTGATAGATCTTTCCCGCGCCGAGCGCTCGGTAGCCGTGCTGCTTCAACAGCTGAGGCAGGGTCACGGTGTTTTTTGTCACCGTGCTCAGGCGGAAGGGCTGGTTGTTGTCGTAGACACCCGACGTGCTTGGCCGTACACTCGTCATCACCGAAGCGCGTGAGGGATTACACAGCGGCGCGGCGCAATGCGCGTTGCTGAAAAGTACGCCTTGGCTTGCCAGCCGGTCAAGGTTCGGGGTCTTGGCTTGCGGGTGTCCGCCAAGGCATCCGATCCAGTCGTTCAGATCATCGATAGCGATAAAGAGGACGTTGCGGCGAGGAGCCGTTGCCGCTTTTGCTCGAAATACCAAGGGCGCCGCACTCGCGGCCAGGAACTGGCGACGATTCAACATCGCTCGATTCTATCCCCAAAACGGGGCTGTAAACCAAGGCGGTGTTGGAAGCCTGCTCCTGTCTCTGCCATGAGCGGGTATGTCACGGCATGGGACGAATGATTTTGCACTAGGTCTGGCGCGAAGTGGTTATTTCTTCTGCGGCCCGTAGCTCTGCAGGAAAGACTGCATCTTCTGTTTGTTGTAACTCTTGCCTTGTTCTAACTCGCTGGTGTCCTGCGACCGTATCAGTTTTCCGCGGCCATCCAAGACGTAGAGGTGCGGGTAGCCCGTCGCTTTCGGGTATTTGCCGAGTACGGCTTCGTTTTCGTTGTCCTGGCTGAAATTGACCTTTACCATTACAAATTTTTCTTGCCGCATGGCCAACAGGTCGGGGTTATCGGAAAAATACCGGTCGAGGATCTTGCACCAGATACACCAGTCCCCTCCGACCTCCAACAGTACGTGCTTGCCAGATTTCTTGGCGACTTCGACGGCATGCAAAATATCCGCTGCTGCATCGCGTGTTGGGGAGTATTCGTGCACTTCGCCTGCTGTGGCGGCGTGCGTTGCTTTGCTCGCCTTGGCTTGCGCAGCCAGTGCGGACGATGTGTGTAGGAGAGTGAAGGCCAGCGTGATTGCGAGCAGTAGGCGACCTACGACTCTATAGGGGAACTCTCTTCGTTTCGTTACTACGTTCATCTCTATCTCCTGTTTAGTCTCACGCCATCCTGATAAAACGCGATGCTCGTCTGTCCTTAGTATGCGCTTGTTGTGATCTTGTGATGTGTCGGATTTATGTGATGCTCCCTCGCGCCTGCAAGTCTTGTATTCTGACCCTGTGCAATACTCGCTTGTCATGTTTCGGCCCAGCTCGTCGCGAACTCCGCAGCAGATGTATGCATTCCTGACTTCCGAGGAGTTCTTGAACGAGCCCAACCAGGGGCCGATTGTCGAAGGCCTGGAAGTTCAGAAGCAGCGCATTTTGGAGACCGTCCTGCGCCGAGTGCCGGAGTTGGAACACTATACCTTTGACTATGCGGATTTGGCCCGACACGCCAAGGTCAGCGAAGACGAGGCGAGACGCCGGTGGCGTCATCTGGAACTGTGGAATGAAGAGTTCGGTCTTGACGTCGATATTTATGACGAGATCATCACGATGGCTGTCGATCGTGCCTTCAAAGGGGAGAAGGAGCAGCAGGCCATGAATGCGCTGTGGGAGATCTGCCGGATCGCGCGTCGCGAGTGGCGGCTGCAGGCCTACGACCCGCAACTGGAGCGGCTTGTGGATGTGGATCTAGCGGCTGACCGCGAAGCGATGCTGACGGACTACCGCAGAATCGGCATCTCGCGATACTTCACCGCCAAGCCGGGGAAGCCGCGGTGGAAGTTTTGGTAACGCCAAACAGGAGAGTCAAGAAAAGCAGTGCTGCCGCAGTGGCGGAACGGAGAGTGGAGTAGCGAAAGGAAAAGAGGTGGCCGACGGCCGTGGGTTCGGCCCTTTTCTCCACGTTGTTGCGATCTAGGATGCCTCCTCCACCCTGTTGCGTTCGCCAGGCAACGTCACTTCCTGCCAGGCAAGCCGGGCCGCTTCCAATTGATGGCGCGGCACCAGAATGCGGGCAGACTTACTATCGAGCGGGTAGTCCCCAATTAACACGCAGTCGATGCCTGCGCCTTGTAGGCTCTCCGCGATGCGGCGCGCGTCCCAACCACTGACGCCCGAAACGAGCGTCGCGGTCTCGTTGGAACTGGTTGTACTGCTATTCATGCTCTTTCGATGCGTCACGTCGCGCAAACTGTGCGGAAGAAAGCAGGTGATTCATCTCGCGGGGCGGCATCGCAACGCAGCCGTTGTTGCTAAATTCCCAAAGGCTTTGCGCTTGGAGACAAAATGCCGTACCGGTGCTCTAGTCTGGTGCTATCTAATTCGCTAAAGTACTATCCGATAGATGGCCTTGCCTCGGAATTCTATGAGTAGCTCCGTCTGCTCTACCAAGTGATTATTCTTCTCAATATTATTGTTTTATCATATGCGAATTTTTTGTAAGTATTTGATAAATAATAAGATGAATGCTCTGCTTTGCCTTGTCTGCGATGGCGTGGATACCTGGGAGGACATGGTGTAGGTTCTAAGCCCCAACTGTCTCGGATCGTTAACGGAGGAATTTGGTTTTATAGATTCCAATCAGCTGGCATACTGGAAATACGGCGGTACAGTGACGTGAAGGTGAAGACATTCTTCGATCTGGGCCTCCCTAGTATTGGGCGGCTCAAGCTAAAAGAAATGACAGAGCATCGGAACCCCATGGTGGTGGCTCTGGCGCTGTTTCTGTCTCAAAAAGCCAACTACATCGCGGAAGACTCCTTCGACGTAGAGTACATTCTCCATCTGGCCGGGTTTGTGGAGCCTATGGGGGGCGGAAAGCGCTTCGATTTCAATCGGATCCGTATTGGTTCTGCCGGTGGCACCGCGATTCAGGCCACCCGTGGCGCCGTCACCACCAATGATCGCCAGGCAAACCCATGGCAGGTGGTCTATGTGCGCGAACGCAGCCGGGCCGTTGAGGTGTTAGCGGTGCGCAGACTTGGCATCCACGAAGGCAAACGTGTTCTGCCGGATATGCTGGCTAAGGGGCAGCACTTCACCCTCTAGGCGTGGGGTTGCCGTCCGGCTCTAGCGACCCGCGGGTCCGAACTTCTGTAGAAAAGCCACGAATCGCTTCGGGCTATACCCATCCTGTTCTCCCAACACGGCCACCCGTTGGCTCACCACTAGCTTTCCCTTTCGGTCTAGCACAAAGAAATGCGGGAACCCCCGGATTAGCGGGAAGTCGGCGAGCGCATCTGCGTTCTGGTTCTCTTTGCTGAAGTTCACCTTCACATATACAAAGTTCCGCTGCCGCAACCGCAGCACTTCTGGTTCGGCCACGAAGAACTGGTCGAGCACCTTGCAAAATGGACACCAGTTTCCGCCGACGTCCAGCAGCACGTGTTTGCCGTCCCGTGCTGCAACCGCTACGGCCCGGCGTATATCTGCTGAGGCGTCGCGGCGCGGGTCGAAGACGTGCACTTCCCCATCCGCAAACACCGTTGTCGCCTGCGTCCCCGGGGTATTCGTATGCATGGGAGCCGCATCTGGCACTCGTTCAAAATCGGATTCTCCCAATACGACCACGCCGGCATCCTGAGCCAGGGCGCGCATGGGCAAGGCGGCCATTCCGCAGAATGCCAGCAGAAACAAGACTCCATGGAGAACGCGGGAGAGCATAGATGTATGTCCCTCAGTGTAAAGGCAATGCAGGGTAAAGGGAACGTCGGGCGCTTGTTGCTGAGATTTTGCCAGAGATGACGGGTTCAGCCAATCGCAACGCAGAGGGGCCGTTTGAACTGGTAGGCGCGTACTGAAAGCCTGAACGCAGAAAAGCGCCTCCCTGATGCAGTAGAGAGGCGCCTTCCAACCGGCTGCTATCCCACAGGCGCGAACCACACTGTTGCGAACTTGCGGAAATTTGTGCAGCACCCGATTGAGGGGATTGAAAGCAAGTTGATGCAGATTCCCTTGCTTCCGCTGGTGAGCCCGGTCGTTACCGCGAATCTCAGTCTGCTCGAAAGCGTTACCCTTGATCCGCCCCACGGCCAATAACGTCCGGGCTCATTCGTAGAATGCCACGGATGCAAACCATTTGCAATAAAATACAAGACTATTTTTGTCGCTGATGGAAAGTTTTCTTTTTATGAGAATATTTGAGCACTTAACTTTAAGAAAATAAAAACATTATTCAATCTGGCTTCGTTTCGTAATCGGGTCCGTATGTGGTCGACGCCCGCAACCTCTTAGCAAAACGAGGATCTTGGCGCCTCTGATCGAAAAAACAGCAGCCATGGTTCTAGACCTCCACAGCTATTGCTTAGTCTCACTTTTGCGAGGATTCCTCCAGCATCCGGTTCCACACCCGGAGTCTGCGGTGCTATCCTATTTCTTTATGCGGCACATCGCTCTCGCGCATCACGGCCATCACCACCATAGCCATTCGTGTGCGCGGGCGTGTCTGTAGCTAGAGGTTCTCAAACACTTCTCTGAACGCCCGCCTGTACAGGCGGGCGTTTCTATTTGTGGCCTCCATTTTCCGGAATTCATCTCGTTCAAGAGAAAAGACTAATGACACTCGACTTCAGCAAACTCGACGGGTTGGTGCCCGCCATCATCCAGGACGACGCCACGGGGCGTGTTCTGATGGTGGGCTTTATGAATGAAGAGGCTTGGCAGAAGACCGTGGAAACCGGTTTCGCCACCTTCTACAGCCGCACACGCAACAAGCTGTGGATGAAGGGCGAAAGCTCTGGCCATCGCCTTGAGGTACAGTCCGTTTACACCGACTGCGACCAGGATACGGTTGTTCTGAAGGTGATCGCTCACGGTCCCGGAGTTTGCCACGAAGGTTACGAGAGCTGCTTCTTCCGCCAACTGGAAGAGCGCGAATGGAAAGTCGTGGACCAGAAGGTTTTTGATGAAGCCGCAGTGTATGGAGGCAAGAAGTGAGCAAGCTACGTCTAGGTATTCCCAAGGGCAGTCTGCAAGACGCCACCGTTGATTTGTTTCGCCGCGCAGGCTTCAACATCAACGTCAGTTCGCGTTCTTATTTTCCCGGCATCGATGATCCGGAAATCGAATGCATGATGATCCGGGCGCAGGAGATGGCGCGCTACGTCGAAAGCGGCGTTCTGGATGCTGGTCTCACCGGTAAGGATTGGATTCAGGAAAACAACGCGGAAGTTCAGGTGCTGTGCGACCTTATCTATTCCAAGCAGAGTTTCCGCAACGTGCGTTGGGTGCTGGCTGTGCCGGAAGCGTCGAACATCCAAGGCGTGAAGGACCTGGAAGGCAAACGCGTCGCGACGGAGTTGGTGGAAACCACCAAACGCTGGCTGGCCTCGAACGGTGTCAATGCACGGGTGGAATTCAGTTGGGGCGCTACCGAAGTGAAACCGCCGTACCTGGCGGACGCTATCGTCGAAGTCACCGAAACCGGCTCCTCCCTCCGCGCCAACAAGCTACGCATCGTCGAAACCCTTCTGGAATCCAATACACAGTTCATCGCCAACACCAGTTCCTGGCAGGACGATTGGAAGAAGCGCAAGCTGCAGGACATCCAGTTGTTGCTGGAAGGCGCCATTAACGCGCTCAGCAAAGTGGGTCTGATGCTGAATGTGGAGCGCGAAAAGATCCCGCAGATTCTTGCCGTGCTTCCCGCGCTGAAGCGGCCCACCATTTCCAGCCTGAGTGATGATTCCTGGGTGGCCATCAACACCATCGTGGAAGAAGTCACGGTGCGATCCATCATTCCTCGTTTGAAGGATGCCGGAGCCCAGGGCATTGTCGAATATCCGCTCAACAAGATCGTGGTCTAAGCAGTCATGGCAACCATACGCATTCTGGAAGCGGCACAGGCGGGCCGCCTGCTGAAACGAAAGGCCGCCCGGTTGGAAGAAGCGGAAGGCATTGTGCGCCCCATTCTGGAAGATGTCCGGAAACGTGGCGACAAGGCGCTGCTGGAATACGCCCGCAAGTTCGATGGCCTCGAACGCAAGAGCGTGGCAGTGCCAGCAGCCGAACGGGAAGCGGCGTCCAAGCGGCTGAGTAAAGATTTCCGCAAGGCAGTGAAAACGGCCTCGGCAAACATTCGCGCTTTCGCGAAAATGCAACTGCCGCAGGAACGCAGTGAGGTGGTGGCTCCGGGAATTCGCCTCGGTCAGGTGGTGCGTCCGCTGGATACCGTAGCGGCCTACATCCCTTCCGGGCGTTACCCGCTGCCCTCGACGTTGCTAATGACAGCCATTCCGGCCCAGGTGGCCGGCGTTCCCAATATCTGCGCCGCGACCCCGCGTGTGGTGGACGAAATCTTCGGTACGGCCCACCTGCTGGGCCTGCCGCACCTCTTCCAAATGGGTGGCGCGCATGCTATTGCCGCTTTTGCATTCGGAACGAAAACCGTGCCTCGCGCAGATCGTATCGTTGGCCCCGGCAACATTTATGTGGCCGCAGCCAAGAAGATCCTAGCAGGCGAAGTGGGCATCGATTTTATCGCTGGCCCCACGGAAATTCTGCTGATTGCCGAAGATGGCGATCCGCGCCTGTTTGCCGCGGACATGCTTGCCCAGGCCGAGCACGATACGGATGCCAGCGCCATTCTGTTGACGACCTCGCGGTCGCTTGCCGAAGCCGTCTCTGCGGAAATCGAAAAGCAATTGGAAACGCTGCCAACGGCGGCAACCGCACGTGTTGCCATCGACAAAAACAGCGCCATCCTGATTGTGGATTCCATCGATCAGGCTGTCGAGCTTTCCAACGAGTTTGCGCCGGAGCATCTGAGCATTCCACATCGGAGCTTGTTGAAGAAGATCCGGCACGCGGGCAGTGTCTTTATCGGCACGTACAGCCCGGAAGCTGGCGGGGACTACGCATCCGGTCCCAACCATGTGCTGCCCACCAACGGGGCGGCACGACAACGCGGTGGATTATCGGCTGCGGATTTCGTCAAAGTCATATCCGTCCAGGAACTATCCCGCGACGGTCTGCGGAGCATTCTGCCCGCGGTCAGCACCCTCGCCCGCGCCGAGGGACTGGAAGCACACGCGCGTTCGGCGGAGGTCCGCTTCGATGCCTGATTCTACGAATTCCATCATTCGCCCACGCCCTGAAATTGAGGCGATGGCTCCCTACCACCCGCCCACCGGTGGTCGGGGTGAAATGCTGCGATTGGATTTTAACGAGAACACCATTGGCTGCTCACCAAAGGTAGTAGAGTTCCTACAATCTGGGTTCTCCAAAGGCAAACTGCCCGTCTACCCGGAATACGGCGAAGCCCGTGCCACGCTGACGAAGTTCTTTGGCGTCAAGGACGACCAAATGGCTCTCAGCAATGGCACCGATGAAGCCATCCAGGTTGTCGTGAACACATACCTTGGTACTGGCGAGGAATGCCTGCTGATGCGGCCTGCCTATGCCATGTATCGCTTCTATGCGGAAGTGGCGGGCGGCGAGATCGACGAACTGGATTTCAATCCGGATACCCTGGCTTTCCCCACCGATCAGTTTCTGGAAACCATTTCCAGCAATACCCGCCTCATCATGCTTGCCAACCCGAACAACCCCACCGGGACCGGGCTGTCGCGCAAGACCATCGAGCGCATTCTGAACCGGGCCACCAACGCCATGGTGCTGATTGATGAGGCTTACTTCGAATTCAGTGGCGTTACCGTGCTACCGTTGATCGAAGACTACCCAAACTTGCTCGTCTCCCGCACTTTCTCCAAGGCCTATGGCCTGGCGGGGTTGCGCGTCGGCTGTCTCTTTTCCCAACCTGCCAACATTGCCTATCTGCGCAAAGGGCAATCGCCCTATAGCGTGAACGCGGTGGGCGCGGCTGCCGCCCGTGTGGCCGTGGAAGACCAGGACTTCATCACGCGCTATGTCACCGAAGTGCTGGCTGCCCGCGAACTGACCGAGGTGGGCCTTGATAAGCTGCGGTTGCCCTACTATTCCAGTGAAGGGAACTTCCTGCTGATCCAGTTCGGTGATCGTGCGAAGCGAGTTGTAGAAGGTCTACGCGCCAAGGGGATTTTGGTGCGAGACCGCGGCCACGAGATTCCTGGCACGGTGCGTGTCACCATTGGCACCCGCGAACAGATGAATACCTTTCTGAACGCACTCAAAGAGGTGTTGGCGTGAAGGCAGGCATTCTCGTATTCGATATGGATGGAGTGCTGGTAGAAGTTTCTCAGTCCTACCGCGAAACCATTCGCCTTACCGTAGAATATTTCACGGGGGAGCCGCTCAGCCCGGTAGTCATTCAGGACTACAAGAACGCCGGGGGTTGGAACAACGACTGGAACCTCTCCCAAAAGCTCTGCCAGGATCGCGGTTTCGATATTCCCTACAAAGAAATCGTCGATTATTTTCAGAAGATCTTTTTGGGCGATAACTTCGACGGGCTGATTCTGAAAGAAGAATGGCTGGTTGGCGATGGCCTGTTGGAGTCCTGGGAAAAGCGCTTCCGTCTTGCAGTGTTTACGGGCAGGGAACGCGCGGAGGCCTTCCACACTTTGGGCCGCTTTGCGCCGAATGTCACCTTCGACACCTTGGTCGGCGACGAAGATGTCGTCAACCACAAGCCGCACCCAGAGGGTCTATATAAAATCGCCGCCCTCTATCCCGGCGAGTCCATCACCTATGTTGGCGACACCGTGGATGACGCAAGGTCCGCGAAGGATGCGGGCGTTCGGTTCATTGGTATTGTCGCAGCATCGAATCTGCGCGCTGCTGAAGTGCGCGACCTGCTGCTCTCGGAAGGCGCAGTCGTTGTAGTCGAGAACATCAACCAAATGGAGCCCTACTTATAGGAAAAGGCCCAGGCTCGCACAGAGAAGCATCGGAATAGGGACATCGGAATGAGAACTGCAGAAATCAATCGCATCACGCGGGAAACCCAAATTCAGGGCTCCCTGAACATCGACGGCACGGGTATCTACAAGATCAGCACAGGTGTACGCTTTCTCGACCACATGTTGGAACTCTTCACCAAGCATGGCGGCTTCGATTTGGAAATCGATGCCAAGGGTGACCTGGATGTGGACCAGCATCACACTGTCGAAGATGTGGGCATCGTGTTAGGGCAGCTATTTGCCAAGGCGCTGGGTGACCGTGTCGGCATCAACCGTGCTGGGTACTTTGTGCTCACCATGGACGAGACCTTGGCCGTGGTTGCCGTGGACATGGGGGGCCGTCCCTACCTGGTGCTGGAAGATCAGGTGAAGACCCGTCTGGTGGGTGATCTGCAAGCTGAATTGCTGGAAGACTTCTTCCACGGCTTCACGGTGCATGCCCAGGGCAACGCGCATCTGAAGATCATGTATGGCCGTTCCAACCACCACAAAATTGAGGCGCTGTTTAAGTGCTTCGCACGAGCCATGCGTTACGCCTGTTCCACGGATGAACGGCTGAAAGATCAACTGCCATCCACCAAGGGTCTTCTATGATCAGCATTCTGGATTACGGCGCCGGGAACCTGCGCAGCGTGGAAAACACGCTGTCGGCAATTGGCTGCCAGTATGAGATTGTTCGTGATGTAACGAAGCTGGAAACTGCGTCGAAGATCATTCTGCCCGGCGTCGGTCACTACGGGCAGATCATGCGGTCGATGCACAAGTCCGGCTTGCGCGAGCCGTTGCTGGCGGCTATTGACCGGAGTGTCCCCTTCCTGGGTATCTGCATCGGCATGCAGAGCTTATTCACCAGCAGCGAGGAAGATCCTGAAGTGGAAGGCTTCGGTCTCTTCCCCGGTGTTGTGAAGCGTTTCGGCGCGGATCTGCGGGTGCCGCACATGGGCTGGAACGAGATCACTCCGGTGAAGGAGTGCCTGCTTCTACGGGGTCTGGATGAGAAGCCGTACGTCTACTTCGCCCACAGCTACTTTGCGCCGATCATTCCGGAAACCGGTGCGCAATGCGAGTACGGACAACCGTACACCGCGCTGCTAGAGGAGAAGAATGTCTATGGCGTGCAGTTCCACCCCGAAAAATCCGGCCCTGTCGGGATGCAAGTCGTGAAGAATTTTGTGGAGTTGGCTTGATGTTGGCAAGACGCATTATTCCCTGTCTCGACGTCACCGCTGGCCGCGTGGTGAAAGGCGTGAACTTTGTCAACCTGCGCGATGCGGGTGACCCGGTGGAACTGGCTGATCGCTATAACCAGCAGGGAGCGGACGAACTGGTATTCCTCGACATCACCGCCTCCTCCGACGCACGCGACATCATGGCCGACGTCGTGGCGCGCACAGCCCGAAAGGTCTTCATCCCGCTTACGGTGGGTGGTGGCATCCGCAGCGTGGCGGATGCGCGCGCCATTCTGATGGCCGGCGCTGACAAAGTGAGCGTGAATACCGCAGCCATCCGCCGTCCGGAGCTGATTACGGAACTTAGTCAGGAATTCGGCGCCCAGGCCGTGGTGCTTGCGATTGACGCCAAGCGCCGCGTAAACGGCAAGGGATGGACCATCTACACCCGTGGTGGCCGTGACGACACGGGCATCGATTGTATTGAATGGGCCGCGCAAGGCGAGGCGCTTGGTGCTGGTGAAATTCTGTTGACCTCGATGGATCGCGATGGGGTGCAGGACGGTTTCGACTGTGCCCTTACGGCGGCGACATCCGAAGCGACGCGCATTCCGGTGATTGCGTCTGGCGGTGCGGGCAAGCCCGAAGATTTCTCCAAGGTGCTGACGGAAGGGAAGGCGGACGCCGCGTTGGCCGCGTCCATTTTTCACTACGGCACGTATACCGTCAGCGACTTAAAGCACTTCCTGCAGCAGGAAGCCGTGCCCGTTCGGCCTGTAGTGGAACTGAGCTAGAAGGAAACGCGGCCTCGGCGCCGCATCTGAGGAAAAATGGCAGTAATTATCCCTTGTATCGACCTGATGGGCGGCAAAGTAGTGCAGCTTGTCCAAGGCCGGGAGAAGGCTCTTGAAGGCGAGCATCCGCACGTGATGCTCGATAAGTTTGCCGGGTTCCCTGTCATTCAGGTCATCGACCTGGATGCTGCGATGGAACAGGGGCAGAACGACGACATCGTGGAGGATTTGGCCACGCGTGCCAGCATTCGCGTTGGTGGCGGCGTACGTACCGCCGAGCGAGCAAAGACGCTGGCTGCCTTGGGTGCGGACCGCATCATTGTCGGGACCTCCGCCTTCAACGCGCAGGGCGTACGCGAAGATTTTCTGAAAGATCTAGCCTCCCAAGTGGACCCCCAGAAGGTTACCATTGCCGTGGATTCCAAGGGCGGACGCATCGTTGTTCGTGGATGGAAAGAAAGCACGGACCTACAGGCAGCCGACGTCCTGCAGCAACTCGAACCCTACTGTGGTGGATTCCTTTGCACCTATGTCGATAAAGAAGGCATGATGCAAGGCACCGATCTCGGCTGGTTTGAGTCTCTACGCAAAGTCACCACAAAAGAAATCACCGCAGCGGGCGGCATCACTACCATCGACGAGGTGAAGGCCTTGCTCGGTATGGAGATTAACACGGCTTTGGGAATGGCGGTTTACACGGGCCGTCTGGATCTGGATGAACTGCGGGCGTTGCTTCCTGCGTAGCCTGTCTACTACTTCTATCGTTCCGAACTGAGAACGGGGTTGCCCCACAACGACACCTGAAATCGTTCCGATTGGAGCGCCTCGTTCTCATTCAGTTTGATGCGCAGCTCAAAAAGGGGATAAGGATCTGGTCCCAGCACGAGATCTCGCAACACCAGCTCAGATCCCGTCTCTGGATAGGTAGCTGGATAGACTGTCCAGTGGGGCATTCGTAGCCGAGATGCGATGCGTGCATAGCCAGGACTTTGCACCTCTGCGACCTGCCACATTGGCTTCGGCTGTTTGCGCTGCACGGCGGCCTCGATGGCATCGAAATCCTCGCCTGGAAAGTAATCAACCTCTACCATTTGAGATTTCGTCTCCAGGGCGCAGTGCACTCGGGCGAGACTGAAGAGATCGGGATAACACTGTTCGCGGAATGAAGGCTCACTGCCGTACTCATGATTCCGCACGATGGATTGTGCCTCCACAATATTCCCCGCGCGGTAGCCGCAGTATGCGGCAGCCAATAGCAAGGTCAGGAAGGCGACGCCTTGACCTGCAGTCTTTCTCACACCTATCTCCATATCCACGTAGTGCGACAGCAAGGGCCAAAACGTATAGGTGATCAGCAGCAATAGCAGCCATGGATCGGCAAAAGGCAGTACACCCCATGCGTGCCAGCTGGTGCCGAAGGGATAGAAGCTTTGCACGCCATAGACGGGAAGTAAGTCGAGTAGGCTGCGCAAAAGCAGGCCTGTCAATGCCAAGGTATAAGCGCGCTGCACCGGTGCTTTTCTTCCGCTGAGCAACCATGCTAGTCCCGCCACACATGCCGCCCATACTGGAGCGAGAATGACCGAATGAAACGGCCCCCCCACGAAGCCCAGCACGTTTGTCGCGTCGCCTAGTGCTGATATCCAATCAAGATCCGGAAAATTTACTGCGGCAATCAGAATGGCCGTGCCGTGCGGGGCCAGTGAGCGTAGTCCTGTCCGGCCCAGCGTGAAGGCGGCGAGCGTATTGGTCAGTGGATCCATGGTCCGTTGTTGCGATAGCGCCGACGCCCTACGCTGCTTCCTTACGGCTGTTGATGACATAGGCCGGCGGCACCAGCAGAGTCATCGCGTTGGGTTGCACGTGGATTCGTGCCGGAAGCAGGCCTGCGTATTCGCCATCCACCTGCACATGTACGGGTTCGGAGCCGGCTGGGGCAAGCTCCAGCGCGCGCGCACGGAATACCGAGATTCCATCGGCGCCTGTCACCCTTCCCGTAAGCACCGCTGCCAAATGGGGCAGGTAACTCGCGGCCACCGCCCCTTCAAAGCAAACCACCTCCAGGTCCTCATCCAGCAAGCGAATGCTAGGCGCGATGTGCAAATCGCCGCCGTAATTTTGTACGCGACTGGCCAGGCAAAAGGATCCCAGAAGCTCTTTGCCGTCCGCAACCACACGCAGTTGTTCCAGACTGCGTGTCAACTGAGAGAACCCAGCAAACCAATAGGCCAACTTGCCGACATGTCTCTTGAACTCCGGATTCACGTTATAAACGAGCCGCGCATCCAACCCAGCCCCTGCCATCATCAGAAACCGACGTTCCTTTCGTTCCGGTGCGGCGATCACGCCAAGAGCAATGCGGCGCGGAACCCAACTACCCACGGCGGCCACCGCGCGCCGCCAGTCGCCGATTCCCAATTCATTCGCCAGCACATTTGCCGTGCCAGCAGGGAGAATGCCGACCTCCACGTCCATACCCTCAATGGCGTTGATTACTTCGTTGATGGTGCCGTCGCCCCCGGCGATTAGAATGCGTTTGACTCTGTCGTCGTCGACTAGTTTTTGGACGAGCGGTCCTGCTGCATTCGCCGCTGGCGTGGGCGCTAGTTGCGCGTCCATGCCCTGGGCCGCCAGATCTGTGACGATGTCGCGCAAGAGACGATGCGACCAGCGACGCATGCGGCCCGCCTGCGGGTTATAGAGCACAACGGTAGGGATCAGCTCTGGCATCGGAATTGTTGCGATTTTGCTTGCAGCCACAACGTTTGCGAAAGCGGTTGCGGGATCGCTACGCCCCACGACGGTATTCACCGCAATCAGTACCTTTATAATAGACGCGGATGGCTGCCCCGGAAGTTCTACAGGAAATCGAGTCGCTCCGTAACCAGATTCGCGACCACGAATATCGCTACTACGTGCTCGATGCCCCCATCATCGAGGACGCCGACTATGACCAGTTGATGCGGCGTCTGCAGGAGTTGGAGCGTGCGCATCCTGAACTTCTGACGCCAGATTCGCCATCCCAACGGGTCGGCGGCCAGCCGCGCAAGGGTTTCCAAACAGCGCGGCACAGTTCGCCAATGTTGAGCCTGGATAATGCGCTGAATGAGACCGAACTGCGTGCCTTTGACCAGCGCGTGCGTGATTTGCTGAAAGGTGATCCTTTCCAGTACACGGCAGAACTGAAGCTTGATGGTTTGTCTCTGGCCTTGCAGTATCGCGATGGCGCACTGCAGATCGCCATCACGCGCGGCAATGGGCTGGAAGGGGAAATTGTTACCGAGAACGCACGCACCATCGGTAGTATCCCCTGGAAGGTGCGCGCCTTGCCGGAAGGTGTGCCCGCTGATTTCGAAGTACGTGGCGAAGTGGTGATGCCGCGCAAAGCTTTCGAGCGTCTGAACGAACAGCGCGAAGCGGATGGGCTTTCACTGTTTGCCAATCCCAGGAACGCGGCGGCGGGAGCCCTGCGGGTCCTCGATCCTGCGATCACCGCATCACGCCGTCTGGATTTCTATGCCTACTTCCTGCTGGTGGATGGAATACCGGTGTTGGATAGCCAGTGGGAGTGCCTGAATGCCCTTCAGGCCATGGGCTTTAAGGTGAATCCGCATCGCGAACGTGCGGATAGCATTGATGCCATACTGGCCTCCATTCGGCGTTGGGAACAGCTCCGTCCAGAACTGCCTTACGAAATTGATGGCGCCGTGGTGAAGGTCGATTCCCGAGCACAGCAGTCAGCTCTCGGCTGGACGGCGAAGGCTCCTCGTTGGGCCATTGCGTTCAAATATGCGGCCTCTCAGGTCGAGACCATTCTGAAGCAGATCGATGTGCAGGTCGGCCGCACCGGTGTGCTGACACCAGTGGCTCGTCTGGAACCGGTAAAAGTTGGTGGCGTTGAAGTTTCCAACGCCACGCTGCACAACATGGACGAGATTGCCCGCTTGGATGTTGCCGCGGGCGACACGGTGGTCGTCGAACGCAGTGGGGACGTAATTCCGAAGGTTGTCCGCGTCGAGAACCGGCCAGCAGATCGGGTCCCTTTTGTGATGCCGGGCACTTGCCCTAAATGCGGCGGACACGTTGTGCGTGCGGAAGGTGAGGTTGCCTACCGCTGTGTGAACGCGAGTTGCCCGGCGCAGTTGCGCGAAAGCCTTCTGCACTTTGCTTCCCGAACGGCGCTGGATATTGACGGCCTTGGCGACAAGATCGTCGACCAGCTTTTGGCTACCGGACTGGTGACGAATGCCGCCGATCTCTACAAACTGACTCCTGAACAATTGGAAGCGCTTGAACGCATGGGTCGCAAAAGCGCGGAGAAATTGGTGGAGCAACTTCAGAAATCCAAGCGGCAGCCATTGCCTCGTCTGCTGAATGCGCTGGGAATCCGCTTCGTGGGCGAGCGCACTGCGCAGTTCCTGGTGGCGAAGTTCCCCACAATGGATGCCCTGATGGCTGCATCCGAAGACGAGCTGCAACGTGCCGATGAGATCGGACCAAAGGTCGCAAGGAGCATCCGGGACTACTTCGACGATGAACGTAATCAAGCCCTTGTCGAGTGTCTCCGTGAAGCGGGCATGACCTTTGAATACGATGCTCCAACGCCCACGCAACAGATTGAAGGTCTGGCTGGAAAGACTTTCGTGTTGACGGGTACTCTCCCCACCATGACGCGCGATGAAGCAAAGGCGCGTATCGAAGCAGCCGGTGGAAAGGTCACCGGATCAGTCAGCAAAAAGACCGATTACGTCGTAGCTGGCGAGGAGGCCGGTTCCAAGCTAGACAAGGCGCAGACCCTGGGAGTTCCAGTTCTAGATGAGGTAGGCCTTCTTGCGCTCTTTGCATCCTCGGAGCCGCAATGATGGGACGATGGAGTGTACTTGCAGGGGCTCCTGCCCCCTATCTTCCCCGTCCGTCGTTAGGCCATGCATGGCATGCGCCATACCGCGACGCAACGGCTCGCATTGCACGCCATCACTGGGTTTCGTGAAATCGAGATCGTGGAGGCCACTGTACGTAGAGGGGGCCGCCACACGTGCAGGAGGCGACCATACTTGGAGGAGGTCACTGTATCGACCACCGTCGTTGACTTTCCGAATAATGGGCCCCGATTCCGGCGGTCTATGTGCCGCCAGTACACTCCCACTGCGATGAGGCGTCAGCGCGATGTGGCGAGATAGTCACCCGACGCCACATCGTTTCCCGAATGAGATCGCAGCGGCAAACGTCCAACCAATGGACAAGAGGCGCTCGAGCTTTGCGTCTACATCGGGTTCAGGCGCACTTGGTGAATATCGATAAACCTGACCGAGGCAACACAGCCTTCCGTAGAACCTATTACCAACATCAACTGAATGGCCTTTTCGCTAGGTGTCGAATCCAGATTGTCAGGGAGTCGAAGCTCCACCGCCGATTGTGTCACTTGGCGCGAACGAAAGTCCTCAAGTTGCCGCGTCTGCCACTCCGTCGACTGCTTTCGATTCTGCTGCTGCCGGCCGTCGATAACGATGGCGGAGTCCCATCGCCGCACTCCGTCCAGATCACGGAGCTCCCATTGCAGGCATGCATCGCTGGAAGATACTTCTCGCTCGTTCCGATTCCGTGTCTCGTTACCGAAGTCCTCCCATGATCGTTCGCCCTTGTCGATCTCAATCAATGTTTCGACGCGAATCTGCCTGACGGTGCGAAGTCGAGGAATTGTTCTAGCAAGAAGCACCATTTCTTTCGGAGTTTGTCCGAGTAACTCCACGCGGATACCGCCGTCACCGGCAGTCAACTGCGCTGTGCGTGCGTATCGGTTCTGAGCAATCGACCAATCGAAGCTTGCCGGTGCCACGGGTAACTGGATACGCGGGTTATAGTTCCAGAACGCATCGTCGTTGTTCTCTACACGCCGATCCGGGATTCCCCCCGCAAGTGCATTGCTATCCGGGCGGGAGGTTCGCTCGACGACTTCTCTCCAGAGCGCTGCAGCGTTGTCCAACGTCGTAGGTTCGTCCAAAGCGTGACGCACGATTGCTCGGGTAGCCTGCTGTATGCGCACTTGTGCAGTTGCGTCCTGAGCATCTAGATGCAGGAGCCGAAGAATCAGCTCGGTCGAACGAGGGTCGCTGGTCTCAACCAGAAACGAGATCAAGCCCCAAGTCTGTTCCTGGTTGCCTTGTGTATTGAGGGTCGACAGCACCTTCGCCGGGGTCCAGCCTCGCTGCCAAAGAATCGGGAAGTGACCACGGAATGTCGGCGGGGCTGCCGCCACCACCCGCCGTTCCAACTCATCCGTGGATTCTCCGCGGCGATCCAGAAAACTCCAATAGGCCCACAGCGGAGCAAAACTGTGATCGTGAATAAGGGCTTCTTCCAGCAAGCCACGAGCCTTGCTGGCATTGCCGCTCCACTCTTCAATTTGAGCCAGGCTGAGCAAGGCTTGGCTACATCTTCTGTCCGTATTCAGAGCGGCCTCAAATTCGTTCCGGCAATCAGCAGGAGAATCTTCCATCAGTAAGCAATCGAGCGCCCGCCCCAATGCCATTTCTGGCTTCTCCCAAGTTGCAAGCATCGGGTGTGGATCACTATTAAGCATTCTCCCAAGCAAGCGGTCCGTTTGTCGATCCATGCCGAGGTCATGCTGACGGACATTGGCGATCAGCAAGAGGGCAGAGCCCGTGCATGTAGCAATGGCGATGAGCAGCCCGAAGAGCATTACCGCCTTTCCACGCTCCGGAGTAGCAGGTTGAGACAGCACCTCTGTCGACCCGTTCTTGTTTTGTATTCCCGGGAAGGCAGGAGGGCCTGCAACGCTATTCATGTTCAGAGTCCAAGCATTCGCGAATACGAACTCTCAGTAGTCAATAGAAAGATCGAGATGTAGCGGGAGAATCTTTAGGGCCCGGCAAAAAATCTGAGTTTTTCTGTCTTTCGAGTGCTTTTGATGCCACGTCGTTCTACCGAATGTCGTGTAGCTTTAGCCCGTACAACAGCTTCTTCGTGTGATTCCGTTCATGTCCGTGATGCGAGATGACGAGGAAATTTGAGGGTAATTTACCGTTCGACTGTAATGTTCTGGCGATTGCCTCCGATCAATCCTTCGCAGGTCGTTGTTGATTCCAATTTGCCCGACCCATAGAGATGATCGACCAGCAGGGGTGCCGTATGGTTCTATCAGTCCTGTTCCTGCGGAGTACATTTTCCGCCTTTCGTCGCCTACACTCGCAGGTTTTGCTTAGCCACACATACAGCGCGGTTTTGTTATTCGCCCTAGCCATGGCGCCCTGTGCCGTCATGTCTGCTTCGACAGAAAATGGTGCTCACGGCGCGCTTCCACAACAGAAGTTAGGTCCTAACGATCTCGTCGCCATTGAAATCTACAACGCCAAGGAACTCTCTCTGCAGCTGCGCGTGAGTGAGGACGGGAATGTCCGTCCGCCGATGCTCACAAGGACGGTTCCAGCGGCGGGCCTCCTACCGTCTCAGCTTGAGCGGTCGATCTGCGCCGCTTATGTAGATGAAGGTATTCTGGTGAATCCCACGATCACCATCTCCGTGCTGGAATACGCCAGCAAGCCGGTTAGCGTTATCGGAGCTGTTAGGCAGCCAATCACCTTTCATGCCGAAAGACCGCTTACCCTACTCGAAGCCATTACACGTGCGGGGGGCTTTTCAGATGATGCTGGTTCCTACTTGCTGTTGAGCAGTAGAGCGCAAGGGGATGGCGAGCAGCCGATTCTTACCGAACGTATTCTGATCAGCGACATTATCGAGTCCGCAGGGGCCACGGCGGACCTCCGCCTTGTCGGCGGCGAGGAACTGCGCGTGCCAGAGGCGGGCAAGATCTACATCATGGGGAACGTCCGGAAGCCAGGTAGCTATCGTATTCCCAACGACTACGAAACCACGGTCATGAAGGCGCTGGCTTTGAGTGAAGGTTTGCTGCCCAACAGCACGAGGGAAGCCTTCATTTATCGGCGAGCTTCCGACGGGAGCAAGACGGAGATTCCTCTCAATTTGAAACAGTTGATGGCTCGGAAAGCCGCCGACGTCGTGCTGCTTCAGGATGATGTTCTCTACATCCCTGAGAACGGGCGGAAGAAGGCAACGATGACCGCCATGGAAAAGGCGGTGGCGTTTGGCAGCGCCACGCTTTCCGGGGTGCTCGTTTGGGGTGTTGCACGTTAGTGTGCGGCAACTCGTGGGTTGTCAATCGTAGATACGAAATACAGAGGTGAACATTGCATTCCGAACGGTCATCCACTCGTGATTTGGCTCTATTGAGCCGGCATATGTCTCCATCGACGGGGCTTATCTCACAAGCAGCTCTGAATGCGACAACACCCGCCCATAGATCCGAGGGTGAGGACTCCGTACCCATTTCCGCATACCTTTTGACGCTCTCTCGTTATAAGTGGAGAATTCTGCTCTTTACTTTGCTGTGCGGACTAGCTGTTTTACTTGTCTCTTTGCAAATTACGCCGCTCTATCAGTCGGTAGCGGTGATTGATATTGATCGTAACGGGGATATCGAGGCGATTGGCTCCGATTCTAGCAAGTCCAATTCACTTAACCCGGAGCAGTTCATCGCAACACAACTGCGTCTCGTGCAGAGTGATGCCGTGCTCCGTCCCGTAGCGTTGAAGCACCAGCTACCTCTGGAACAAGCGGAATCCTGGTTTGCGCCGCTGCGAGAGAACGACGCAGAAGCAAGGGCGATGGCGCCTGCCGTGCTGAAGCATCTCAAAGTGACGCACCCGCCGCAGACCTATCTGCTCTACATCCAATACCGTTCGACAAATCCCACATTGGCGGCTCAGGTCGCGAACGATATAGCGCAGTCCTATATCGACCACACATTTCGAATTCGTTTGGAAAGCTCGCAGACGCTCTCTGGTTTTATGGAGCGACAACTGGAAGAGTTGCGCGACAAGATGGAGCGATCTAACGCAGCTCTGGCTGCCTTCGAGCGCGAACTAAATATGATCGATCCAGAGGAACGGACCTCGATCATCTCTTCCCGTCTATTGCAATTGAATGCTGAGTTCACGCAAGCACAAGCAGACCGCGTAAAGCGGGAAGCCGCATTCCGCGCACTCAGTCACGGGTCTATGGAGGCTGCGACGATGTCCACGCATGGCAAGCGACTTGAGGAACTGCAGAAGCGGCAGCAGGAGTTGCTGGAGAACTTCTCCAGAGTGAAGCAACACTACGGACCAAACCATCCAGCTTACGCAGCCGCCAAAGCGGAACTTGATCAAGTGAAAGACGCCCTGGAGACAACTACCTCCAGTGTGCAAAGACAGATCGCTCTCGGCTTCGAAGAGTCCGTCCAACGCGAGTTGCTGCTCGACAAGGAACTGCGCTCGACGAAGGCAGAGTTTGATCGGTTAAACGCGACCTCTTTTCAATACCGCACGCTAAAACGAGAGGCAGACGCCGACCGGAAGATCTATGAAGAACTAGCAGCAAAGACTAAACAAGCAACGATTAATGCAGGTTTCCCGAGCAACGCGATTCGTATCGCAGATGCGGCTCGTCCCGCATACGCGCCGGTAACTCCGAACATCCCACTGAATGTTCTTCTCGCACTTGCGTTTGGCTTCGTTATCTCCGTCGGTTTGGCTCTGTTGGTGGATCTGATGGATACGACTGTGCGTGATCCTCAACTGGTTACCGGAGTTCTTGGTAGTGAGATGCTCGGCATGCTGCCTAGGGTGCGTGGTCGCAATGGACAGCTGATTCCATCTATTCTGGCCGCGAGCGGCGATGCAAGCCAGGCTCTTGTGCTCAGAACAGATAAACCTCATCAATCTGTGCTGGAGTATCACGAGTCCATACGAACACTACATGCTTCTCTGATGCTGTCTGAAATCTCGAGCCGCATCAAAACCCTGATGGTCACCAGCGCGGCGCCTGCCGAAGGGAAGAGCACTGTGGCGACGAGCATTGCCGCAAGCCACGCGGCAACGGGGAAACGGGTTTTGCTCATTGACGGGGACCTCCGCCGCCCCAGCATCGCAGATAAGCTTTCGATCAGCCGTAGAGATGGGTTGGTGGACGTCTGCCTCCACGGCGTAGCGTGGCGAGATTTACTGCACATTGTTTCGGAGTCTCCCAATCTGCACGTCCTCGTTACAGGAACTCCCAATCGCTGTGCAATTAATCACTTCGCCGAAACATTGATGGATCTGCTCGCTGATGCCAGTGCCGAGTACGATCTGATTGTTCTTGACTCTCCCCCCGTGCTTGGATTCCCCGAACCGCTGCACATGGCCACCTTGGTGGACGGGGTCTTATTCGTGGCCCTGACTGGTTCGACAGAACGTAAAGCATTGCAAATGGCGCTCAATCAACTCAAGCGCATTGGGGCGCGCACTCTCGGAGTCGTTCTGAATGGCAGTACGCGCCAGAATCAGAGCGGCTACTACTATCACCAGTACAGGTCTCACTACACCGCATCGGGAGAAGGTAAGAATTCAGGAGCGGATAAGGCAGGCGGACGCGAAGCTGATGCGATCAAGTCCTTTGAGGACAGGGCAAACGAGACATTCGTCGGATGACGGGACACTCCGTGTTCGTTTACTGGAAAAATAGACCGCGGGCCTGGGTTTATCTGACTGTTGGTTCGGGTTCGCTCGCCCTTTCCCAATGGCTGATGGTGTGGACTTTGTCTTACGGAGCGACGGCGTTGGCCGTCGGACAGTTCGGTATCGCGATGGCTTGGCTGAGTCCTATTTTTGGACTCAGTGGACTCCAGCTCCGGTCTCTCCTAGCCACCGAGTGTGACATCGAGGCAAGCGTTTCGGCTTATCAGACACTATTCTGCATCGGTCTGGTTGTGGCTATGGTTCTTGTCCTGGCGACGGTAGTGATTGAGAGTGGGAATCCAGATCTTGCTTACGTGGTAGCTACGGCCTCCCTGCTAAAGTTCGCAGAGGCATTCGCCGATTATCGATATGGAATGCTTCTACAGGCCGGTCGGAGTCTCAATATTGCCGTCTCTCAGTGTATGCGCGCAGTTCTAGCGGTTGTTAGTTTCAGCGCAACCTGCTGGTTGACCAGCAATCTCATCTGGGCACTTTGTGTCAGCGGACTATTGTCTCTTTGTGCCGTTTGGTTAGTCGACTATCGCATGGGCCGGACGAAGCTCGCCGAATCAACTGGCTCTGGCGCAACACTCGCCGCGGACCATGTACGTCTCGGGCAACTGCATGGATCTAGTGGATTGCTAGAACGCGTCGCACGGAGACTTCCTTTATGCGCGCTGGATCAGGAACGTTTGAGTAACTTAGTTTTTCGGGCAGATTTGTCGAGCGGGGCAAAGGAACGAGGGCGATCTGAAGCGGCTCGGAAATGGGTCCCTGTTCTGTCGTTGTCAGCTGTCGCAGTTCCACTTTCTTGTGTTGCCTTTCTAAATCAATCCGTACTTGCCCTGCCTCGCCTGTTCCTAGCGCAGTTTCAGTCGTTGGAGCAGGTGGCTGCGTTCACCTGCTTGCTTAGTCTGTTGGCTCCTCTTCTTCTTGCCGGATCATCGTATGCCGCAGCTCGTTCTCCAAACTATGCGATGTCGTCATCATCCGGATGGGTAGAGCATCTACTGAAAGAAGTATGGAGCGATGTCCACGGTCTCTTGGTAGTGGGAATGGTTGTTTCTCTGTCGTTTGTCTGGATTGGCGGTGACTTGATGACGCTAATCTTTGGCGAAGCTTATCGTCCCGGTGTGTTCACGAGAGTTGCTGCGGGTGGTTTCGTCTTCTGCTGGTCAATTGCTGCTGTTTGCGGCACAGCGGCGACGGCGAGTCGTCAGATAGCCCCGCAGGCAGCCGCCTTTGGAGTCGCGTTTGCTGCCTGTCTGGCATCCGGCTTTTTCCTGGTGCCTCGATGGGGAGTCGCGGGAGCAATGTGGTCATTGCTATCTGCTGGAATTGTTCTGATGTCGACCTATGTGCTGTGGTTCTATCGATTGCGTTTAGCGGAGAGAGCATCGAAACCAAGCCGAGAGTCGAAGAACCAGATTGAGATGCAAATGCCAAATGTGGCGCCGAAAGCGGAAGAGCCGGAATGGCAAGTGAGTAAACAGATCCACGCTACCGTGGCGTATCGAAAGGCGACGGGCTGATGACAAACACTGCAACCACTGATGCGTGCGGCATCCGCATTCTTCATGTCACCTCAGCGCTGGATCCCGGGGGGATCGAAACGTGGCTGCTGCGGCTTGCACAGTACTCGGGAGACGCTCGCCTGATGCAAGGCATCCTTGTGCTTGGAGATCATGTCGGTCTTCTCGATGAGCAGTTCCGTCGTTTAGGTGTTCGCGTTTTGCGTACAGAGGGCCATGGCAACTGGATAGGCTGTGCCTGGGTGGTGGCCCGCGCACTCCAGGAATCTGGTCCTTGGGATGTGATCCACAGCCATGTACACAGAAGAAGCGCTGTCATTCTTCTAGTGGCGGCGTTATGTGGAGTTCCATTCCGCATCGCGCATAGCCACAACAACAACCAAGTACGGAGTTCGCGGGTGTCCTGGCTCAGGCGACCGTTTGAGTGGCTGGCATCTCAGGCTATCAATGCGCTCGGGAACCAGCGAATCGCCTGCAGCGTTAGCGCGGCCAAAGCACTTTTTGGAAGAGCGGCAGCGGGTTCCAGCGGCTACGTGCACATTCCCTATGGTATTGATGAGCAGGATTTCAACCGAAGAGCTCATCAACAGACCGTGGCCAGAAGTACGCTAGGTATCCCAGAAGGGGCCGTGGTGGTGGGCCATGTCGGAAGATTCATGAGGCAGAAGAATCACGAGTTTTTGCTGCACACTGCGGCCGAAATGTTGCGGCATCGCAGCGATTTGCATTTTCTCCTTGTAGGGGATGGGCCATTGCGCAAGTCCATGGAGCACCTGTCCTTTCAACTGGGAATTCACAACCGCGTAACCTTCACCGGAAACCGTCTGGATGTTCCGGCCATATTGGCGCAGTGTATGGATTGCTTTTTTTTCCCGTCTCGCTGGGAGGGATTGGGCATTGTTATGTTAGAGGCGCAGTTGGCTGGTCTGCCCTGTTTCTACTCCGACGTTGTTCCTCCGGAGGCCGATGTCTTTCCCGAATTGAATCAGGCCTTCTCATTGGGGAGCGGACCGAAACCGTGCGCGCGCCAGCTTCTGTCGTTTCTGTCCACAACGAGTTCCTTCCGCCGGAAGCAAGAGCGACGGACGCTCTCCGAGCCATACCGCATCGCAAGTAACGCAGCGATACTCACGGCGATTTATCTCCGGGGAGTTCCATCACGCAGGGTTGCATCGCAAGGAACAGGCAATGAACAGCTGGCTTAGCATCGTTCTTCTATTGTTGTTGGCGTGTTGTCACGTTCCGTTCGTCGTTCACTTTATCCGTACTCTACGTGAAGGGTATATTCCGGGTTCTTGTAGCTTTGCAGCGATGGGGATCGTGCTCTACTACGACCTCGGCATCGTATTTCAATTGTTGGGCGTTCCCTATCAGAACCCATTTTTTCCGGCGCTGCGCGATTGCACGGATGAAGAAGTGGCTGTCTTGATACTGCTGGTGATCGCCGCACCCTATCTGCTGTGGTTGGGGGCCGGGCTGCTGAGACGCCGGAATGACGAGCTGCATCGGGATGCACGAGTCGAAATGAGCGTCACTGCGCAACGACTATTTCCTCTCGTCTTTCTGCCGCTCTGTCTGGCGTTAGCCGGCTTCGGCGCGTATGCGATTTGGGGTGCGCAGTCAATTGCTGAAATCAAGCCGATGTGGGTGTCATTCTTCGGAAGCAGCTACATCGTGTTTCTTTTTCCCATGTTCTTGTTGGCATTTTTCGTTCGCACCAGCTTTGCAAAAAGGCGATCAGGACAGGTGATCCTCTATGTCATTCTGGCTTGTGCGGTGGTGGCCACGCTGTTTCTTGGACAGCGCACCATGACATTGCTCCCCTTCCTGATTCTGGCTATCTTCCACTATCGTGTGCGCATCCTGCGGCTGGCTTTGGCCGCGGTGGTGCTGATTACGATATCCGCGGCCACTCTGTCCTTCTATAAGGGGTATGCCGTTCAAGAAAATCTGGAGCTTGGCGACGGATTGTTGCAGGTGCTTAACAACGACGTCACACGGGCCAACGTGTTGGCGCGGGCGCTCCGGGAATCGCGAGAGATCGGCACACACGTGCTACCTTTTGCGGGCCAGGGCTATGTGCATAGCGCCACGCTCTACATTCCCCGGAAGCTTTTGCCAGAGAAAGGTTACTCTACCACCGCGTACTTCACCGGCCTCTCCACCGGTGAGGATGTGGAATATCTCGGCTGGGGGCTGGGCGTGGGTTTTCTCGAACAGATTTCACTGAACTTCGGCTTTTGGTTTCTTGTCCCCACCATTCTGCTGTATGGGTTGGGGCTCGGCTCCCTGGATCGTGTGAGCGAGAGTTTTCCGGCAGCTGTTGTCGGCATACGTCTGGGTGCTGTGTGGATGTCCGGTTACGATGCCAGTTCACTGGTTTTATACTTCGGCTCCATGACAATTTTTGCGATGTTGCTGGAGAGCTTCGTTGCTTCCCGAACGAGCGTTACGCATGGCAATCTGGCGATGTCACCGTCCACGCTCTCTTCTCCCACATCTCTTTTGCCCGACGGTTCGCCACTCGCACTTGAAAGGTAGCGATATGCCCCAACCTCTCGTCACCATCGGCATTCCTTGTTACAACTGTGCGCCGCACTTGCCGATGCTGATTCGATCTATCCAAGCGCAGACCTATCCGCATTGGCGGGTCATTGCAATCGACGACGGGTCTCAGGACGGCACGGCTGACTTCTTGCGTTCTATTGCTGATTCACGTTTTCAGGTGTTGATCGATAACGAGAACCTAGGTTTAGCGCGGCGTCTGAATCAGATTGCGGATCTGGCGCAAGGCGATTTGCTTGCCCGCACTGATGCCGATGACATTTTGCTGCCTCACCGGATCGAGCGACAGGTACAGGCTTTTGTGGAAGATCAGCGGTTGGATGTCTGTAGTTCTGGCCTCTACGTCGTGGATAATCACAATCGCGTGCGGGGTTTGCGTCGTGTGCCAGAACTCGCCCAGAGCGCCCGGGACGTGATGCTTCGGAATGGTCCTTCCCATCCAACGGTGATGTCTACGCGGTCATGGGCTCTGCAGAATCGATACCGCTGCGAGTATCGACGGGGTGAGGATCTGGATCTCTGGATCCGCACGATAGAGGTCAGCCGTATACGGATTCTTCCCGAAGCGTTGCATATCATTCGGGAAGACACACAGTTTGATGGGGTGAAGTATCAGAACACTATTCGTGACCACAGGCAGGTAGTCCGACATTATTTGTCCAAGAACGGAGACGTGATGGACATGGTTGCGGTTCAGGGGCGCATGTTGGTCCGTAGTTGGGTCTATCAGTCCGCCGTCTCTCTGGGATGCGCCAATTGGCTGGCAGGCAGACGGAACCTACCTCTGTCTGCAGCAGATCGTGCAGCAATCGTCTCGTTCCTTGATGGGATCAGCGCACCTTCAGCAGAGGGAGAGCAGACTTTTTTGCCCGTGTCGGTTTAGATCTTGCTCTTCGCTCAGTGACCTTCGCATGGGCGTAGACGGTCCGTAGTGGCACGGTGACGCAAAGTGTTCCCGGCGTGTTCCATTGGTGATCGTCGGCGTCTCATTCCGCACCGAGGACCCATATTGATGGGATCGGCGATGGCATTAATCGAACCCGCTCTGCTGCCTACGGATGTCAGGCAAAGCTGGGAAACCATATGACGGAAGTTATGGCTACCGCAGACAGCCGAAGACTAATTCCATGCTCGTTCCATGTTCCCCAAAGAACGTAGCAAGCGAGGTAGTGTCCGCCTGCCAAATGCGGCTTGGAGCCTTCGACCTACATCACCCGCCGAACTCCGCATGTGGCGTCGCGTCCAGTCTTATCCAGCCGCAGCACCACACAGGGGTGCGGGTCTTCCCGCGAACAGCGTGGGCAGCCATTGGGTGATCCCAATTTTTCTAGAACACGAGGCGGCTTCCCTTGCCCTGCTAGCCTCTGCGGCAAAGTGTTTCCTGCTTTTCCGATAGGTTGCTCGATAGGAAGTTTCTACTTTGTTCCGGCAACTTGGCTCGCCCACCGAGTCGCTACTAGGGAGTCTGTTACGATACGGCCATGGCTTCGACTGTCACGTCCATCGCCCCCCGGCGTCTTCACCCCACGTTTGCTGCGCATCTCATTCTTATCTGCGCGCTTGTCCTGGGAACGATCGCGGCGACGGCACAAGAATTGAAAATCTACTTTCTGGATGTTGACGGTGGCCAAGCAACGCTGGTCGTGGCGGAGAACGGCGCGTCCATGCTTGTCGATGCAGCGTGGCCCGGGTTTGAAGGTCGTGATACGGAGAAGATTCTGGCAGCGGCAAAGGATGCGGGCATTCATCAACTGAATATCATGCTGACGACCCATTACCACACCGATCACGTCGGAGGCGTGCCGCAGTTAGCGAAACGCATTCCCATTAAGCGCTTCATTGATCACGGCGAAAATACCGAGCAATCGGCGAATACATCGCGACTCTATCAGGCCTATCTCGAAGCTCGGGCCCATGGAGAGCATCAGCAGGTAAAAGCGGGTGACAGTTTCGCCTTAGGCGCCGCGAAGATTCGTGTTGTTAGCGCACGCAAACAGTTGCTGACCCAGCCATTGAAAGCCCCGGGGGCAGGCGTGCGACCTACAGGGTGCGACCAGGCAACGCAGAAGAAGGGCGACGGCAGCGAAAACGAGATGTCCATCGGCACAGTGCTCGAATTCGGCCGGTTTCGTATGCTCAATTTGGCGGATCTTCTCTGGAATGAAGAGCTAGCCTTGGTCTGTCCGGTCAACAAGTTAGGCGATATCGATGTCCTGCTCACCAGCCATCATGGATTTGGCGCGTCGAATAACCCGGTCACGATAGAAGCGGTTCGTCCGCGTGTTGCTGTCATGAACAACGGCGCTCGAAAGGGCGGAGATCCCGAACGATGGAACGCAGTGCGGGATATGCCTTCTATCGAAAGCCGCTGGCAGACCCAAAAGAGTGACGCCGGGGACGGCAGCCACAACGTTGCCGACGACTACATTGCGAGTATGGAACCGAGTACACAGCCAGCCTGGATCAAGGTTGTTGCGCGGCGCGATGGTTCGTTTACAGTAAGTAATAGCCGCAATCAGTTTGCCAAGCACTATGCGCCCCGTAAGTAAGCGGACCTAGCTCCCTTCCATGACCATCCCTAGCGTTCCGTATTTCCTGTTTCTGGGCTTGGTGTTCCTTGCCTTTTGGCCGCTCTCGCGGTTTCGCAGCCTGTCGTTAGGCTTGGTGCTGTTTGCCAACTATTTCTTCTATGCCAGGTATGATCTGGCATACCTGTTTCTAGTTCCTACGGCCTCTTCCTTGGATTTCTTGATCGGCCTCGGTCTCCAGCGTTCCAAGCTGCCCTGGTTGCGAAAGGCTCTGGTTCTGGGCAGCGTGGCTATCAATCTGGGCCTGCTGATCAGCATTCGTTACACGGGAGACGCAGCGCGGCTGCTGCAACCTCTGGCTGCCGATGTCTTTCCGGGCTGGCAGGTGATGCTCCCGCTCAGTCTTTCCTTTTACGCGTTTCAGTCGCTGACCTATACCCTGGATATCTATCGCCGGGATGCCAAGGCCACCACCAGCTATCTGGCGCATCTCACCGCAGTATCATTTTTCCCCACCATTCTGGCTGGCCCGATTACTCGTGTGAGTTCCCTCATTAGCCAGCTCACTCGATCCGGCGTCGAAGTGGCGGAACGCAACACCGGCAAGGCCTTCTTTCTGATCGGTTTGGGGACAACCAAGAAATTGCTGATTGCTGACTACCTGGGCGAGAATCTGGTCAACCGGATTTTCGACTTCCCGGCGCTCTACAGCGCCACCGAAGTCCTGTTAGGGGTGGTCGCCTACGCGTTCCAGCTCTACTACGATTTCTCCGGGTACTCAGATATCGCCATCGGTTCGGCCCTTCTGCTGGGCATCCAGTTGCCCGTTAACTTCAAATCTCCCTATCGAGCCACGGATATCGCAGATTTCTGGCGTCGCTGGCACATCAGTCTCTCGAACTGGTTGCGGGACTATCTCTATTTTTCGCTCCCCGGTCTGCGATCCAAGTGGAAATTGTTCACCTACTTGAACTTGGTCATCACCATGACGCTGGGTGGCATCTGGCACGGGCCCAACTGGAACTTCGCCATTTGGGGCATCCTGCATGGAACCGCGCTTGCTGTTACTCGCTGGTGGCAGACCCGTCCATCGCGCGCGGACGCTTCCTCGCGTTCCAGCGCTACAACGGGAGTTGCCGCAAAGCTGGCATGCCAACTGGGCACCTTCGCCTTTGTTTGTTTTGCGTGGGTCTTCTTCCGAGCGGAAAATTTGGACGCCGCCCTCGCCTTGTTGCAGCACCTGGGTACGCTGACCGTTGGATTCGCAAACATCAATGGCGGTTTATGGCTGACACTGGTAATAGCAGTTGTGGCACACTATGTGCCAGATCATTGGTATGGCGAAGCACTTCAACGATGGCAATCCCTCCCCGCCGTTGCCCAGGCAGCAGCCCTCGCCGTCCTCGCCTTCCTCATCCAATACACAGCCGCCACTGGTTCCGCCCCCTTCATTTACCAGCGTTTCTAGCCAGGCGGGGGGGATGTTCCCCTCTTTGCGAGACTTATTTCGTAAACCCAGCATCGCCGAGGCAACGAAATCAGAGCCCCCTCAGGGAAGGGAAGCGGCGCCAGTCGCGCCTGCCGACGATACCGCAAAGCCCTTCCGTCTGCTGGGTTATCCCATGCGCGCGCTTTCCGTTCTGTTGATGATGCTGGGATTGGTCTATCTTCCCCAGTTGGCGCCTTCCCTGCCCCTATCCACGTTGCAGCCCGCGCAGTGGATCAGCGCCTTTGACCTGTTGGAAGGCCGCACCTTTGATTTTGGGATCGTCACCGACGATCCCCATGCCTCACTGGATTCGTTGCTTGCCCGGGAGCGCGAACACCCTCTGCTCGATCCCTCGGGCAGTCTTGATCCGTTTTTTCGCGCACTACAGCAGACCGAAAATGCGCGGATTTCCCGGCCGAAACCAGACGGCGCCGCCGCTGTAACTGGTCCTGTGCACGTTCTTCACTATGGAGATTCCCCGACAACTGCCGATCTGATTACTGCGGATGTGCGTACGCGCATGCAGGAGCGGTTCGGTGACGCCGGTCACGGCTTCAGTCTGATCGCCCCGCCCTGGGCCTGGTACAAGCACCATGGGGTGAAGCTCTCGGCCTCTGGCTGGGCCATGGCATCCCCCACCCTCAGTCGGGCGAATGACGGCATGTACGGGCTTGGTGGGGTCAGTTTTGAAGGTAGCCAAGGTGCTCATTCGGAAATCGCGCTTCAGGATGCCGGACACAATCGTGTCCAGGTTTATTATCTGAAGCGGCCCAATGGCGGGACGTTTTCTCTGGAAGCGGATGGGGCTTCATTGGGTGAGATTGATACGGCTGCGGAGGGTGTGGAAAGCAGTTCGCGGACCTTGGTGCTGCCAGCGGGCGCCAAACGGGTCAGTCTGCGGGTTGATCGCGGCTCCGTTCGGGTCTTTGGTCTTGAATTGTTCAAGAATAAGCCGGGCGTGGTCTATTCCAGCCTCGGTCTGAACGGCGGCAGCACTGAAGTGCTGTCCCGCCACATAGCCGCAGCGCACTGGGCGCAGCAACTGCGGGAAGCAAAACCATCGTTGGTCATTATCAACTATGGGACGAACGAAAGCGTCTATAAGGAATACGTCTCCAAACAACTGGAGAAAGAACTGCGTCAGGCAATCACCCGGGTGAGGGAAGCTGTGCCGGATGCCGGGATTTTGGTCATGAGCCCCATGGATCGAGGTGTGCGTGACGAAGCTGGTAACATAACCACAGCGGCAACCATTCCTCAAGTTGTTGAAATCCAACAGCGTGTGGCGTTGGATATGAAGGTGGCCTTCTTCAATACGTTCCAGGCCATGGGTGGGTCCGGCACCATGGCGAAATGGTATATCAGCAACCCACGTCTGGTTGGTGGCGATTACATTCACCCCATGCCAGCCGGCGCCAAGTTGGTTGGCGATAAGCTGTTTGAAGGAATCGAAGAGCAATACCGCATGTTCAAGTTACGTGAATTGCGAAAGTCGCTGGCGGAGTCAACGCCTGCCCAGGGGAAACGCGGGTGAGTCGCAATCGTCACATGCTGGCTAGTTTCTTGCTGGCTGTAAGCCTGCTGCTCATGCCTTGCCTGGAAGTTCCGCTTTCTGCTGCCCCAGCCAAGACGGCTACGTCCTCCACCGCTGCCAAGAAGCGTAAGCCCGCAGCGCGTAAGCCGGTTCGTAAAAAGGCTCTTGCGAAAACGAGGTCCTCCAAAGCTACGGTTGCAAAGGCAACATCCACCACGCGTCGCCGCACCACGAAACGCCGACGGGCGTCTGCTTCCAGAAGAGTTGCTATCTCAGCGGCGGCAAGGGAACAGGCCACGGAGAACATTGCGCAATCGCTCTCTGCGCGTGTCGATGGCCTCATCGAGCAACCCGGCGCTCTCATCCCTTTCTTTGAACAGCTCTATCGCCAAGAACAGAAGCAGGGAACCAGCCCGGTTCGTATTCTTCACTATGGGGATTCCCATACTGCGGCGGATCTCTGGACTTCGTCCATACGCAATGCGTTCCAAACGCGATTCGGCGATGGCGGTAGCGGATTCAGTCACGCTGGCTCTCCTTGGCGCGGCTATCGACGCTTCGATGTTTCCGGTCGCGCGAGCCTTCGCTGGCAAAGCGCTGGCCTCATCGGTAAAGCCAGCTTGCGCGGCGACGAGTTCCAAGGCCTCAGCGGTGTCAGTGTCAGTACCCAGTTCCCCAAGGAATGGATTACGTTGCAGGCGCGTTGCTCCAGTCTCGAAGTTTTCTATCTGCAACAGCCCGGCGGTGGCCGATTCCTGCTCTACGACAATGATGAACTGGTCGCGGAGCATTCCACGGACGGTGAATATGGTCCGGGAATTCTGCAATTACCTACCGCAAGCACCGAAGAGCATGAGTTCCGCATCGTGACGGCGGATGCCGCGCCGGTCCGTCTTTTCGGTTGGGTTGCGGAGCAGGCCCACGGGGTCACTTACGAGCCGCTGGGGATTAATGGCGCCCAGGCTTCCACCACGGCACGTTGGAATCCCGAACTATTTTCTGCGTATGTCTCCCATCGAGATCCGTCTCTCATTGTGGTTGCCTACGGCACCAATGAGTCTGGCCATACCATCTGGGACTACGACAGCTATTACGCTGAGTTCGACGCTTTGCTGAAGCGCATCCGCAAAGCTTCTCCGACGGCGGCCATTCTGGTGGTGGGCCCGCCAGATCGTCAGACTTTTGTCCGCAGCAGGGGTTGGGCCACTGCGCCACGGTTGGAACTGGTGATGCGTGCCCAACGGGATGCCGCTCGCGCCAATCGGGTTGCATTTTGGGATATGTACGCACGGATGGGCGGCCGAAGCTCCATGAAGACCTGGGTGCAGGCAGGCCTTGCTGCTCATGACCATGTGCATTTTTCCGGGGCGGGGTACCGCAGGCTCGGAGAAACCCTGTATCAGGATCTGATGGTTCAGTACAATGAGTTTCAGGAGTTGCGGCAGCAATGGACTTCCGCGGCTTCTGATGAGCTACCATCCTCCCAGCCAGCAGGAAATCATGAGCCAGCGCCAAGACCTGATTCTGCAACTCGTGAAGAAGGTTTCCAAGAAAAGTGAAACCCCTTCTCCGGACGAATCCCTTTTCGAATCCGGCTATCTAGACTCTTTTGCCCTGCCAGATCTGGTTGCGGAACTGGAAGAGCAGTTCTCGGTGAAGATCCCTGATTCCGATCTCAGCCCGCGTAAGTTTGATTCCATTGAGCGCATCGAAGCTTATCTCGACGGGCAGGGCTAAGCGGTGTCCTTTCTACAGAACGTCGGTCACTGGCTTCCTCAGCGCGTAGTCAGCAATGAAGAAATCGGAGCCCTCCTCGGCTGTGCGGCTGATTGGATTTTGGGCGTATCAGGTATTGAAGAACGGCGTTATGCCGACGCGGAAGAATCCACCGTCAGCATGGGCGTGGCCGCAGCGCAATCCTGCCTGCAGTCCGCCGGTCTGAACGCCGATGCCATCGGCTATCTCATTTGTTCGTCCGGTACGGCAGCGCGGCGGTTTCCCGGTCCCGCTGTCAGCATTGCTCACAGTTTGGGCTGTGCGCAAATTCCCGCGATTGACCTTCCCGTCGCTAGCGCGGGCGCACTGGTGGCGCTCGATTTAGCCAAGGATTTGGCGCCCCGCTACGGACGTGTGCTGGTTGTGGCCACCGAGAAAATGTCCGAGGTTGCGCTGACTGAACCGATGGAGCGCGGCACGTCCATGCTCTTTGGTGATGGCGCGGGAGCCTGTGTGGTCAGCCGCGAAGCGGGAAGCCTGGAAATCGTTGACTCTTTGGTGGCATCCGACGGACAGTTTGCCGACGATTTGGCGCTACCCTTTGCCTCGCCTTTGAATATGAATGGGCGCAGCGTCATTCTGCATGCCTCGCGCAAAATCCCGCGGGCTGTGGAAGATCTGCTGAGCCGTAATGGCCTCACTCCCAGCGATGTCAGCGCCTACGTCATGCACCAGGCCAACCTGAACCTGATTACCAAGGTTGCGACTTCGCTGAATGTTCCCATTGAGCGGTTCTTCACAAACATTGCCCGCTACGGCAACACTTCCAGCGCGTCCCTGCTAATTGCGGCGTCGGAATGGATGCGTACGTCGCCTCCCGCGAGTGGCCAATACGCCGTCTTCACCGTCTTCGGGGCCGGCTTCCAGTGGGGCTCCATGCTGCTTCGCGCCGTCTAGTCACTTCATCCCATATTGGGTTCAACGGTTCCGCATTGCACAAACGGGGAGAGCTGCTCTTGTTGCAGCTCTCCCCGTTTGTTTGTCGTCTAGGCGGGATATACAAGACAGAGCCCCAGTTTCGGGGCCTACTCGCTGGCTAGTTCACACCCGACTGCTTTTTCTTGCGAAGCAGCGCGATCAAGGCAAAACCTCCGGCCAACATTGCATAGGTGCTAGGTTCCGGAACCGCAGAGTTGGGGGCCCCGAACGACAGGTTGTCGATGATCTCCGAGTGGCTTTGCGCGGCGGCCACGTTGACACGTCCAACGACAGTATCGGAAACCGCGCCGAAGAAACGTCTCTCTGAGTTGCTAGAGGTGACGCTAAAGGATTGAATAAGATCGTTGTTTAGATCGTAGAGGGATATGGTCACCAGCGAAGAGCCCAGGGCGGTAAAGTCATCCATCGTCCAAAAATCAAAGCCGAAAGCATTCGTTCCGGCTGTAAACGCGATATCCAGGGTCGAGACGAAATAGTTTGCTCCCACCGCGACGGAATTACCCGTAGCTGCACTTTGATAGACAAGCAGCGCGTCATCGCCGTTCGAGCCGCCTGCTTCCAAGATCTGAAATCCGGGCAGCAAGTCGCCAGGGGCGAATACGGAGTTTGACGTATTTGCGTCCAATGGGGCGGCACTATTGCTATACGCAAAGGGGCCGTAATCCGGCAGGATGCCGCTGTCAAAGGTTTCGGTAGCCAAACCGGGTGCGGCGGAGTCAAAACTACTGCGATCGCTATACGTGATGACAGCGGCAGTGGATGTAAAGCTCAGTATTCCGAGCAGAGCCAAATGCATCAGTGCGCGAGACGTGAAAGACAATGATCTACTCCAGGAGGGTAAGGTACTGCAGTGTCCGTGTGGATTGCGTGTCTTGAAAGCGCGCGGCGCCTTCCCTAGTAAGTCTACAATCCCTTCTGTTGGCCCAAATGTGCAGAGCCGCACCCGCCCGAGGGTTTTCCATCTGCGCCTTATTCCTGTAGATACGTGACGTGATCGTGTGTGCTTTTCGTAATTTCGGTTGCATTGGCTAAGGTATATGCCTTAGGTACTGTTCTGCCGTGCTTTCTGCACGCTCGCGATTCATCCTGGCCTGTTGGCCTAGCTTGGTTGCGCACCCGTACTGCAGCAATGTGCACCATCCCGTACGGGATGACCACAAGTACCGAACCCGGGTTCCGTGATTCTCGCACTGCCGTCGTGCATGCCATCAGTGATATCGTCTCTAGTCGATACCTTACTGTTTTTGCTGCTGAAGGGGGTCTATGCTGTATCCGCAATCTCCAAGGGAAGTTCTGCCTGATGGGGGCGCCACAACGCGACGCCATTTCACGCAGCAAGCCTTTGCCCTCACCGTGGTGGGGCCCTTTTTGTTGGCCTCGCCTGGCACCGCCATGCAGGTAGTCGCAGAGCCTCGACGGAGTTCTGGCGCGCGCCTTCGCCTTTCAGTCAACGCATTCTCGTTCAACCAGCCTCTGCGGGCCGGTGAACTCACACTCTTCGACGTCATCGACTATTGTGCACAGCAGGGTGTCGATGCCCTGGACGCTACGGGCTACTACTTCCCTGGCTACCCCAACGTGCCAGACGATGCCTACCTCTATCGTCTGAAACGTCATGCTTTGCTGAATGGCGTCACCATTCATGGAACGGGTGTTCGCAACGATTTCGCAGTCGCTGATGCCGAAGCCCGCAAACGCGATATCCAGCTCGTGAAGAACTGGGTGGTGGCTGCCAGTAAGATCGGGGCCAGCTCATTGCGTGTGTTCTCCGGAAAGGAAGTCCCGCAAGGCTATACCTTTGACCAGACTCTAGAATGGATGATTCCCTGTTTTGAAGAATGTGCGCGTTTCGGCGAAAGCCACGGGGTGGTCATCGCTATCCAGCCTCACCATGACTTTCTGCGCACTGCCGAGCAGACGCTTCGCATCATCAAAGCTGTGGATTCTCCGTGGCTACGTGTGGTGCTCGATATCGGCAGTCTTCGGGAGAAAAACCTCTACGCCGAAGCTGCAGAACTCATGGACTACTCCGTATCCTGGCAGTTGAAAGAGCAGGTTTCGGTAGATGGAAAAGATGTTCCCGTCGACCTTGCCAAGCTGAAACGCGTCATTGAAGATGCAGGCTATCGCGGGTTCTTTCCCATCGAGACTCTGGGCGCCGGTGACCCCAAGGTCAAGATCGCGGCGTTCTTGAAGCAGGTTCGAGGGGTTTTCGGGCCACTCGTGGTATAGCCTTTTGGGTTGCTTTGCCTTAGGCGATCATTGGTTGATTGCGATTGCAGCATTAGTGAGGTACATGTCCATTCCCCGTGTTGTGTCTTCGTGCGGCGTCCAGCCGTGGAGCCGCCGTTCCGTGCTTGCCGCAGCCTTTGCCCTTCCCATTGCGGGCGCAATCGCGCAGCCCTCGCAGGCGCTTCGCCAACGGCTACAAGGCGCCATTGATCAGATTCCCATCGTCAATACGCACGAACACACGATTGCCGAGGCCGACCGCCTTGCTGCGCCGCGTGACCCCTTCCTGCTCGTTGACCATTATCTGGTGAACGACATGGTCAGTGCGGGCATGCCTGCTGACGACGTTGCGAAACTCGCCAACACCAGCATGGCCATTGCCGATCGTTGGAAGATCTTTGAGCCCTGGTGGAAACGCTGTCAGTTCACCGGTTACGCCACCGCCTTCCGTACGGCCTTGCAAGATCTCTACGGCGTTGCGGGAATCGATGCCCGGGGGTTGGAACACGTGCAGCAGCAGATGGCGGGTCTCCAGACCGGCTTCTATAAACAGGTATTGCTGCAACACGCGCACATTGCCTATTCCGTGCTGGACGACTATTGGAATGGCGAGCCAACCAAGCCCGACACCGAATTGTTCACGCTCGCGCGTAAGTTTGATTGGTTCGCCACGCCGCGATCACGGAAAGATTTGGACCGCATGGCGGAAGTCACTGGTGTGCAGATTCAATCGTTGGCACAGCTGAAGCAGGCCATGGAGAAGCGCATCCAACAGAACCTGGATGTCGGCATGGTCGCTATCAAAAGCACCATTGCCTACCAGCGATCCCTAGATTTTCCCATTGTTTCGGAATCCGTTGCCGCCAAAGATTTTGTGCGTCTAGCCGCTACGAGAGAACCAGCTGCCCGCCCTGCCAATGAAGCAGATCGCCCCTTCGCTGCGCTGGAAGCCCACATGTTCCACCACCTGCTAGCCGTCGCCGAAGATCGCCGTATTCCGATACAGATCCATACAGGTATGCAGGCCGGGAACAACAACAATCCTGCATATACGCGAGCCAGCCTGCTGACGCCCTGTATTCGGCGCTACCCCAATCTGTCCTTCGATCTCTTTCACATTGGGTTTCCGTGGACGGGGGATGTGCTCGCGTTGGCCAAAATGTTCCCGAACGTCTCTGTAGACTTCTGTTGGGCCTGGATACTGAGCCCTGTGCTCGCCAAACGAGCCCTGCGGGAAATGCTGGGAGCTCTGCCCTATTCGAAGATCCTCGGCTTTGGTGGAGACTATCGTTACGTGGAACTCACCTACGGCCATGCGCGCATGGCGCGCCGTGGCATCGCCGAAGTGCTAGCGGACATGGTGCAGGAAGGTGCTTGTTCCGAGTCGGCCGCTGCGGAAATGGCGCGGTCCATGCTGTCGGAAGCGCCAGCGCGGCTGTTCCCTAAGCATCGGCCCGCCTAGCGCGATTGCGCCCGGCAAGCACCGGCACGGAAGCCGCCCCCATCGCGTTGTGTGGCGCTGGGGTGCTGCGCCTATCGCAACGGTTGCACAATCATCTCTGGCGCGGAACATCGGTCACGAACATCCCGTCCACATGCGCGGGGTTGCAGGTTTTTGTCCAGGCACACGCGAACTTCCTGCAAAAAACGACCCGAACATACCACTGCTACGCTCTGCGCATTGAGTTGCGGATTCGCCGCTAGCACGGCCTGCTTGTACTTGGCCGGGGATACATAAACCTGCTGCTGTGGGCTGCCATATGCCGCCGGAGGTTGAAAGCTGCGGAATGCTTCCCGGCCCCGTGCAAAATAGACGTCCGCGCTCGCTTCGCTGCAGGTCCCGTGTTTCCGCCACTCATGGCGAATCAGCTTCTCGCTGGGCATGATGTCCAACATCGATTGCAGAGTCTTCGCCGATAACCTCTCGCTGCTTGCACAATCCTGCGGCCAGCCACGTTCAAACTGAGGCCACAACCCATGCAGGATGAACCCATAGGATCGCGGACCTGCGCACTGGGTCATGTCACGGCGTCCGGCAGGGGTAGTGCAATGCTGCGGAGACCAGGAAAGCGCCAGCACGTAGTAGTCGAAACTGCCACCGCCGGTCTGCGCCGCCTGCGGTGGTTTAACCGCATTGTTGGCAGGTTCTTCCAGCACGACAACCTGCCCGTCTGCAGTGCTGCTTCCACAGGCGCAGGCAAGCGCGATCAATAGCAGAAAGGCGAACAATACCCGTTTTTGTATTGGGCGAGAACCTACATCGTGCGAGCGCATGGCCATAGTGTAACGCTCCCCGAAATCAGAGATCGAAAGTGAGCTCCCCAGTCCATCCATCCAATCACGCCCGTTTCGCACTCCCTGATTCATCTCACGGGACGACCAGTCAGTCCCCAATAGCGGAAACCTACCGTTCTGGCGCCACGTAGCTAGATCTGATAAGCTGCATCCCACCCTGGGAAAACAGCGCTTCATTTGTGTACTAACGGAATTTTAGTCAAAGCGCGTTACCATCTATGCCATTTGTATCGCCCTCGAACCTCGCTGATGCGCGTCCCGCCGAGGCGCAGTCGATGTGGGTCAATTGGAGACTTGTTCTTTCCCAGCCGACGGCGCATGTTCTCTTCTGGCTAGGGTGCGGGCTCTTCGTGGCTTGGTCCTTTGCCTTGTTCTATGCCTTGGTCCTGCGTCCCCTCTGGCTGGATGAACTGCTTCACCTGCAAGTGGCGTCCACCCCTTGGTCCCGTTTCTTTGCCACCGTTACGGAAAACCCCGGCGGCACACCGCTTACCTACCTTCCTCAGTATTTCGCGGTGCGCTTGCTGGACGACCCCCAACTGGCAGGCCGTCTTCCCTCCGTGCTAGCCCTGTTGGGCACCGCCTACGCGCTTCGGCGTATTCTGGTCGACCATGCGCCCCGCGTGGCCTATGTGGCCATCGCTCTGCTCGCGGCCATGCCGCTTGTTGTGCGTTATGCCACGGAGTCTCGTCCCTATCTGGCCCTGTTGCTGGTGTCTCTGGTCGCCACTTGGCTCTTTCAGCACTTTCAGACAAAGCGCACGTGGCTGATCGCTCTTGCCTACCTGCTTACCGGCATCGTGGGCGTGTACACCTTGCCCATTTTCCTGGCGGTTCCTTGCTGGCACGCCGCATTTTCTCTATGGGGAGCTGTGGGGGAAAAGGACCGGCAGGAATGGCGGCGCCTCGTGCTCGCCACATCCACCGCGGCGGTAGCGGCGCTGTCCATGGTTCCTTGGTATCTGTATGCTGCGGATGCCTGGAAAACCACCATCGTGGAACTCAGCGTTACCTCCACCGTAAGCGCATCCACGCTGCTTCAGATTCTGCGTGAAATTACGGGAGCCGGTTACCTGGGCGCTGCGATCCTGGTTCCTCTTGTGGCTGCGGGCGCTTGTTCCTCCGCTATCTCCCGCAACACGCGCATCTTCTGGCTTATTGGGCTGGTAGTGCCTGTGGGTTTTGTGCTCGCCGTCGATTCCCTATTCGGCTATTTCTTCGCCATCCGGCAGCTGATCGTGATACTGCCCCCGCTTGTTGTCCTGGCTGCTTTCGGCTTGCAGCGCCTTTGGTCCGCGAAGCCCAATGTCGCTGGAGCCTGTCTTCTGCTCACCCTCGCGCTCCTGGTCGGTTATTCCCTCCGGTGGGCCACCTCCAGTCAGGAAGATTGGGAAATGGCCGCACTTGCCGGGAAGGGCCTTCAGAGAGAGGCGGGCAGCAGGCTCGTCGGACCAGGAGCCTGCATCATCACCAAACCGCGCCGCGTAACGGAACTGCTTGCCATTGCCGAACCCTCTGTCCGCAGCGCCCTCTGCTCTTCCGGTGAAAACCTGAAGCAGCGCCCAGCGCTCGTCATCGTCGATACCGGTTATGGCGAGGCCATCCCCGCATATCGGGAGATGGCCAGCACCATCGAAAAAGATTGGCGGCTCTACAGCCAGCGGAAATATGGGCGCATGACCATCACCGGCTATCAGCGGGTCTCGCCCTAACGGAACCCGGATTGGCCGTCCCATCGCCCAGGCTGGGGCCTACCAACGCTAGGTCTTGAAGCGCTCGTCGATTTCCACTTGGTAGCCCTGCACCATGCGGTTTGTCGCATTCGCCATACCGACAACGGCCATCAGTTCCCCGAACTGTTCCTCAGTCATGCCTTTTTGTTTTGCTGAGACGGAGTGGCTGGCAATGCAGTAGCCGCATCCGTTGCTCACGCTTACCGCCACATAAATCAGTTCTTTCACCAACGGATCCAGCGCCCCAGGCCCCATCACCTGCTTAATGTTTTCCCATGTGCGAACGAGAGTTGGCGGATGGCTGGCCAGGGCTTTCCAGAAATTGTTGATGTAGTCTGTCTTGCGCGTGGCCATGATGTCGTCATAAACCGCGCGCACCTCAGGCGAAGCGTCTTCGTATTCCACTACTGCATAAGTTGCCATGGGGCTATCTTAACGCCCCGGTCGAACCTGTTCCTTGCCTGTGCCGTCTCCTACTGCCATTTACATATTCCGGCGGACCACCGGGCTCATGTGGAGCGCGTATCCGAAGTCTGTGTCATAGAGAAGGCGATAGGACATCTTGGGCGCTTTGTAGGCGCGCACGATTCCGTTGAAAGCCTCCCTTGCCATGCCACCCGGGAAACTGAACCGCTGCCCTTCTGGACTCTTCGCCACATCGGCAATCGGAATGGTGCCCATGGATACGTGTCCACGAGGGCGACGCGATATGCGTTGCGCCAGGTCAACGAACGCTCCGCCACCGGTTTCCGTTCGCAGCGGCGCTTCATAACCTTCCAGGTGTGCTTCCATTACGGGGGTGACCTCGACGCGTTTGCCTTCCGCATCCCGAATCGCTGCTGGAGCGATGTACACCTGGCCATCCGCCGTGAACACGCGGAACCATCCCGCGCCGCCTTGTTCATGGTGCAGTTTTACCAAGTCGTGGGCGATTCTTTCCACATCCTCCAAGCGGAAAGCCTGTGCATCCTCCGGAATCAAGTAGTCCAGCTTGCTCGCTCGGGGAGGCTTCATCCCATCACGGATGATAGGCTTGCCTCCAGATTTACTCTCCACTTGATCAAGATTTCCCACCTTCATATAAGGAGGATCTTCATAGTTCACGGCGATGCCTGAGTAGTTCTGCAACTGCTCTGCTGCGGTCTGAAGCGGGCGCGGCCCATCCACACGAATGGCCCATTGGGCGCTGCCCGACAGGGGAAGCAATGCGAGAAATGTGACGGCGAGCAAAATCGCTCGTAGGGTGCAGACGTATCGCGACATAACTACTTGTCCTTTCTAACAAACGCTCGATCGCCTCTAGAACTCGACGATATCGTGCGTGCCTCCGGGCGATGGGCCAGCTACGGATTGCCCTTCCTACGCATCCCGAGCAGTCCGGGTTTCGGTCAAACGGAAAAAGCCGTTGTCGCCTGGACAACGGCTTTTTCCTCACCGGGGATGCCCTGGATGTTCGTGTTATTACGGCTTAGCTGCCGACACGCGGCTCAAATTTCAGCGCTGCGGAATTGATGCAGAAACGCAATCCCGTGGGGCGAGGACCGTCTTCGAATACGTGTCCCAGGTGGGAATCGCACCGCGCACACAAAACCTCGACACGCCGCATTCCAAGGGAATAATCCGTGCGTTCCACGATATTCTCTTTGGCGATGGGCTGATAGTAGCTCGGCCAGCCACTGCCAGATTCGTATTTGGTTTTCGAATCGAAAAGAGCGGTGTTGCACCCAATGCAGCGGTAAATGCCGTCGCGTTTCTCTTTCTCGTATTCACCGGTGAAGCCACATTCGGTTCCGTGCTTACGCGTGACGTCAAACTGCAAGTCAGTCAGACTGTTGCGCCATTCGTCATCGCTCTTCACGATTTTGGGCACCGTTTCCACGCCGGTTACGCGACCCTGGTCATCGACTGTCGCAATTTTTACCGTCTTCACCTTTTTCCCCTCTTTTGCCGAGTCTTTGGCTGCCGTCGCAGCGGTGGTTCCCAGCAATGTCCCGCCTACCAACGTGCCGAGCAGCAGGCGTCGCCGACTCTGTAAAGTCAGATCTTTCTCACTCATTGCATCCTCCCCCAACATCTTTCTGTCTCCGGGATTGAAACTATGGCTGATTGTTTGATGATAGTCGCCCCAGGTTCGGTTGCGGGAACTCTCATGCTCCAAGGCCATCTTGGGGTTGAAAATACACAACCAGGTTTGGCGAATTTCCTAGCCACATTTCAAATTCGCTAAGGGGGATGTCTTTTGCTGACGACGAAGAGTGGGGGAGCGAAGTAGAACGTGAAGAGACAGAACTGGCGCGCAGATGATACCTTGTGAGGACTCCATGACCATCGATCTGCATCCACTCGACTGGGCCGTCATCATCGGCTATTTCGTTCTTATCTCCATCGTAGGGCTCGTCGCGGCCCGGCGCGTGAAGAATACGGACGACTACTTCCTTGGCGGACGTTCTTTCAATGTTTGGATTCTGATCGCTCAGTCTTTCGGTGTTGGTACACACGCAGAGCAACCCGTGGCGCTCACCGGAGCCGCCTTCAAAAGTGGTTACGCCGCCATCTGGTATCAATGGAAAAACCTGTTCATCACGCCCTTCTACTGGATTTTGGCTCCCATCTTCCGCCGATGCCGATGCACCACCATTGGCGAGTTGTACGAAAACCGCTATGGCAATTGGATGGGCGGCGTCTATTCCGTATTCGCACTCAGCTATTTCATCTGTAACCTTGGGGCGATGATGAAGGGCGCTGGCAAGCTGGTAAGCTCTGCCACCGGGGGCAACATTGACCCAAACACAGTCGTCTTTGTGATGACGCTCACCTTCATTTTGTACAGCCTCGTCGGCGGTCTTTTCGCGGTTGCCTACACCGACTTTGTGCAAAGTTTTTTCATCATCGGCCTTTCCTTCATGTTGGTGCCGTTTGGCTTGGCGGAAATAGGGGGATTTACCGCCATTCGCGAAAATCTCTCACCCCAGATGCTCTCCATGGTCGCGCCGGGCGATATAGGCATCTTCATGATTGTGGTGCTCACGCTAAATGGACTCATCGGCATTATGGCGCAGCCTCACCAATTGGCCGCTGTCGGAACCGGCAAGGACGAGATGACCTGTCGCATCGGTATGGCCTACGGAAATTTCGTCAAGCGCTTCTGCACCATCGGCTGGGCGCTGACCGGGCTAATTGTTGTTGTGTTGGTGATGAAGCGCGGTGATGTCCTTACTGATCCTGAGCTTGCCTTTGGTTACGCCACGCGGGCGCTGCTTGCCCCGGGCTTTGTCGGCTTAATGATTGCCTGTGTGCTCGCCGCGAATATGTCTACCTGCTCCGCCATGATGGTCAACGGCGGCGCTCTCTTCACCCAGAACCTCTATCGTCGCTTCGTGCGCCCCACCGGGACTGATCGGCACTTCCTCAATGTGGGCCGCGTCGCGGGCTTGGCTGTTACTGCGTTAGGCATCGTTTTTGGCTTTCTCGTGGATAGCGTGCTGGAGGCCTTCCTCTTTACCGAAACCATTGCGGCCTTCATGGGCATCAGCACCATCGGCGCCATCGCGTGGAAGCGAGCCAATCGTTGGGGGGCTCTGGCCAGTCTGCTCAGTTCCTCGTTGCTCTTTTTCTGGCTCTCTTACCGCCAGTTCGGCGATCTTCTTCGCTGGGATGCCTGGAACTGTCTGATTGCGCTGGTTGTCGGGTTCACTGCGCTTGCCGTCTTCAGCCTGTTGACTGCGCCCGAATCGCGTCAGCTTACGGACCCCTTCTACCAAAACCTGGACAGCCCCACATACCTGGACGAAGCCACCGGCAAGGAAGTCCCGGCATCCCGTGACGGGCAGGAGCTCCTGGTGGTCAAGTTGGGGGACCTTCGTCTCAGTGAAGGGATTGGCCCCTTCTATCGGCGCTTCCGTACGGACATCAATGGTCTTTTTGGGGCTTTCGCCGTGGTCGTCGCTCTCGTCATCGCTGCCCGTATGGTTCTCTGGCTGCCGTAGACATCCATCAGAAAGCAGGAAGAAACCGAAGTTGTTAGCGGAGTCTTCATCGGATACATCTGGCCACGAACACGAACTCATCGAGTTTCGCGTTCGTGGCTTTTTGCGTGTACTGCTGTGGTTTTTCTTGCTCTCCGCCGCTCCCACTGCTCTCCCCGTTATCGCGATCTCGATGACTGCAGGGCGGTATTTCCTGATCTGGCTAGGAATGATGTTGCAGTGCCTCTTCTTCGGGCTGTTTGCGCTGCTGGGGTTGGCGCGTATTGTCGTTAGCGACACCGGCATAGTCATGCGACTCTGGGGTTTTCGAATCGAATCGTCATGGTCGCAAGTCACAAAACTTCGCTATCACGGTCTCCTTTTCCAGCTTGCTCTCAGCGGCAACCGCCGTACTGTCCTTTTGCATCCCTGGTTACACAATTACGCAGATCTGTATCGAATGGTCCGTGACCGTATTCCCGATGCGGCACGCCCCTCAGCTCTTCCCCTTCCCATGCAATTGGCACTGTCCTGGAAATCAAAAGGCGCGCTCTGTTTGGGTGCGTTTGGCCCGCTGCTTTCGCTGTCGACCTTTATGTTCGACACACCAGTACTTGCTGGATTTGACTGGACTCCCGCACTTCTCGGATTTCCGGCATTGTCGGATAGGCTGATGCTTGGGCGCTGCCATATCGATGACATCGGAGTCCATTTCCGAGGGGGCTGGCGCCGGAAATCCTACTTGTTCCAAGACCTGGACGAAGTGGAATTGATCCACGATACTGGCTTTATGTCGCTATTCCTTCGCTTTCGCACCGGGCGGCTGTATCTCAGTGACCTCAAGTACAACATGGCGCCGGAGAGGCTCTACGATCTGCTGGACTCAAAGACCCGGCTCTAGAGGTTCTGATTCATCCCATCGAAACCTTCGATTGTTCAATCATTTCCCGGTTGCATAACCTAAAGGTATACGCGGCGATACTCGCCATGCGTCCGCACGTTCCCTGCGCATGAACTACTTTCGTCTACTGCGGTCAGAAGGGCCGCTTCTCTGGTTCGGTCTCATTTCGGCTCTTTCCACCAGCGTCGGACAGTCTTTCTTTATCGCTTTATCGATTCCCTCGTTTTTGCAGGCCTTCGAGATGGGGGATGCCCGTTTTGGCGCGATCTATTCTGCCGCAACCCTCGGTGGAGCCGTCCTGCTGCCCGTCAGCGGGGCCTGGATTGACCGCATCAGCCTGCCGAAGTACACTGCCGCCGTTACCCTGGGGCTCGCGCTGTCCGCCTTTCTGATTGCGTGGTCTCCCCATCTTGCGCTGCTGACCGTGGGGCTGGTCGGGGTGCGTATGTTGGGTAAGGGCCTGATGGCGCATGTCTCCCAGACCGCCATGGCGCGGGAATTCGGAGCCAATCGGGGCAAAGCTCTCGGCTTTGCCAGCCTTGGTTACCCATTGGGCGAAGCCTTTCTGCCCGCTCTGTTTGCCTACTTGCTGGTGGTGGTGTCCTGGCGAGTCGCCTGGTTGATGGTGGCGGGTGTTTTCCTATTCGTCGTGCTTCCGGGCCTGCTGCTGCTTCTGCGCACTGCCCGTGGCGCAGCCCCTACCTCGCCCGAACAAACCGAAGAACCACAGCCGCAGTTTCAGCGTAGATGGATTTGGCGCGACTGGCGCCTTTACGGAGCCATGCCTGCCGTCCTCGCTATGCCCTTCGTGCAAACAGGGCTATTCCTCTATCAACTGCCGCTCGCCGAAAGCAAAGGGTGGAGCGCCACGCTGATTGCCACCGCTTTCACGGCCTATGCTGTTTCCCGAGCCGTCGCATCGGTGGTTGTCGGGCCATTGATCGACCGCTATCGAGCGGGTCGTCTGCTGCCACTTTATCTGCTGCCGAACGCCCTGGGGATGATGATTTTGTTTTGGAGCGATGCTGCGTGGATCGCGCCGGTCTATCTGGTGCTTGTGGGGATGACCAGCGGGTGCAGCAGTAGCGTCAAGTCTGCGGTGTGGGCGGAGTATTACGGGCCCCAACACGTGGGCACTGTGCGTAGCGCAATCAGCGCCATGGCCGTCATGAGCACCGGCGTCACGCCTGCCCTTGCTGGTTACTTTCTGGAACAGGGCGTCTCGATTCCCTCCATGCTGTTGGTCGGAATCTGTGTGCTGGTCAGTGCTTCCTTGCTGGCCATCCCGGCATCCCCTTGGGTAGATCACGAACGGGCCTTCGCGCGCATCCGTGGATGGGGTCTGCCGGGCATTCCGCGCGCCTAGCCTGATCTGCGCCGCACAGTCGCCGCAGCGGCGCCTACTCCAAGAGATTAATGGTGCCTCGGCAGAGCTTTGCGCCACAGTTACAGTCGACCGTCACCATGTCTTTTTCAAAGCGATAGTCGATCAGCAATTCCTCACCAGGCTGTATATCGCGCAGGCTGAAATACAAAATGTGATCGCGGACGATACGCGCCTCCAGGTTCGGTTCGCAGCAATGGTTTACATATTCTGCGCCACTGCCGCCTACAGATCCGTCAATCGTCCAGTAGCTGTTCAGCGTGAACAGATAGTGCAGTTCGCGTTCATCACCACGACGCTTCGTCTCCCGGCGGCTGATCCTTTCGCCGGTATACTCCATCACCTTCCGGCGTGGCGGAATCCTCTCCAGGGTATACACGCCCCATCGATGAATCTCCGATGGGCGGATCTCCAACTGGAAGCACGCGTAGCGTGAATCGACGCGAGGAGCAGAATCTACTGAGGCGGTCGAGGTAGGGGAAGCTTTCTTGCGAGGCATGCGATCTCACCATGCTAAAGGGAAGCGTAAAAAAAGCAAGGGCGGATGGCTGTTAAAGTCCATCCGCCCCAGTGTTTCTTGCCAAATTGGCGAACTAGGCGCCGTTGGCGACCAGAACCTTCACCAGTTCGTCTACCGCGTCCGCGCTCACTTGCAGCATCTTCTTTTCTTCTTCGTTCAGATTGAGTTCGTAAATCTTCTCGATACCGTTCGAACCGAGCTTCACGGGAACGCCCACGAATAGGCCGTTGTAGCCATATTCGCCTTCCAGAAGGGCTGCGCAGGGAAGAACCTTCTTCTTGTCCTTCAGAATGGATTCCACCATTTCCACAGCGCCAGCTGCCGGAGCGTAGAATGCGCTACCGGTCTGCAGCAGCTTCACGATTTCCGCGCCACCGTTGCGGGTGCGGGTTACGATCTCTTCCAGGCGGTCGGCCGGAATCAGATCCGTCAAAGGAATGCCGGAAACACTGGAGTAGCGCAGCATCGGCACCATCGTGTCGCCGTGTCCACCCAAAACCAGGGCCACTACGTTCTCCACGGATACATCCAATTCCGTACCGATGAAGGTGCGGAAGCGGGCCGTATCCAGCACGCCGGCCATACCAATCACGCGATTCTTGGAGAATCCGGAAGCTTTCAGCGCCGTCCAGCACATGGCGTCCAATGGGTTCGTCACCACAATGATGATCGCGTCCGGCGAAAATTTTGCTGCCTGCTCCGAAGCGTATTTCACCACTTCGTAGTTCTTCATCAGCAAATCATCACGGCTCATGCCGGGCTTCCGCGGGAAGCCAGCGGTAATCACCACAATGTCGGAGTTCGCGGTGGGTTCATAGTTGCTCGCGCCCGTCAGCGTGATGTCATACCCCTGCACGGGGCCTGACTGCATCAAGTCAAGAGCTTTGCCCTGCGGCATGCCATCGGCGATATCGACGATCACGACATCGGCCAATTCTTTCTCCGCGATCCGCAGCGCGCAGGTCGCGCCGACGTTTCCGCCTCCAACTACTGTTACTTTCTTGCGCATAGAACTCCTTCCAAACGGGGATTCACCGGGTTCCTCTGGCAGGCCGCTTTACCGCAACGCGAAAACCGTGCCAAGCGAAATTATACCAATAGGGTCTGGTGAATAGGTATTAACAGGCATGAATATCGTAATATTGCCGCGGTCCCCGTTCCCGGCATCAGGCGATGTCCGTCTGGTATGTCTCGGTTCCTTTCGTGTTTCCTCCCGTAGCCCTTCCCATCCGAGCGTCTCCGAACCGGGTAGAATAGGGACTTCGTGGCCTTCACGTCTGCCGCCCTTGTCGGTTGGCCGCCTGGTATTTGTCTATGGCCTTGCCCGAATCCGCCGTTGCTTACATCGACCATCAGAAACAGCGTCTGCGCGCCAGCGGGCGACGTCCGGCCATTGTGTTTCCAGAAGGCGGCGATACGCGCATCCAGACCGCAGCCTCGCGTCTGGCGGAAGAGGGACTCATTCAGCCGATCCTTCTCGGAAAGGCGGCCCTCAACACCCCTGCTTCCATCCGCTGGGTTGACCCCGAAGATGCCTCGCATCGCGACCGCCTAGCCGATATCTATTACGAACGCCGCCGAGCCAAAGGGTTGCTGCGTCACGAAGCCCGCGAAGCCGTGAAGCACCCCATGCGTTTCGGCGCTCTGATGGTCGCTGCTGGCGAAGCAGATGGAGCCGTAGGTAGCGCTGTCTACACCACCGCCGACACCGTTCGTTCCTTTCTGCAATGCATCGGCCTCAAGCTGCACTATCGCCGACTTTCCAGCATGCACCTGATGGCCGTGCAGGATCGTAGCTTCGGCCACCAGGGCCTGCTTGGCTTCAGTGACGCCGCCATCCTGGTGAACCCCACTCCACCGGAGCTGGCTGAAATCGCCATCGCTTCCGCCGCCACGTTCCAGCAACTCACCAGTGCGACGCCGAATGTCGCTCTGCTCTCGTTTTCCACCATGGGCAGCGCCAAACATAAGGACGCCGATAAGGTGGTGGAAGCCATGCGCTACGTACGCGAACGTGCACCCAATTTGAACGCGGATGGCGAGATGCAGGCCGATGCCGCGTTGGTGCCTGCCATCGGCCAAAGCAAAGCCAAGGGTTCCCCTTCGGCTGGGTATGCCAATGTGCTGATCTTTCCGAATCTCGACGCAGCCAACATTGGCTATAAGCTGGTAGAACGGCTGGGGCATGCCGCCTTAATCGTCGTGGTGTTGCAAGGGCTGGAAAAGCCAGCCAATATCATCTCCCGTGGCTGCAATGCCGAGGATGTCTATCATTGCGCCATCGTGACGGCTGTACAGTCGCTGGGATAATCACAATGCTTCTGGGTAGATATAGTCTTTTGGCAAATCGAACAAACCCTCGCGCTGTCTTTGGTGTCTTCTTCATGGCACTTTTTCTGTTGAGCGCATGCGCCCCGACCTCCAAGCCAACCACAGACGCTGCAAAGGTTGACCCTACAGGTGAAGTGGAATACGCCGAAGCCACGCAGAAGCTTGCGAAGCTGGCGGCAGATGCCAATGCGCACTACAAAGCCGGTCGCCGCGAAGAAGCTGGCAAACTGGTAACCGAAGGCCAGCCGCTCATCCGTCAGGTCCTGCAGCCCTCGCACCCCACCCTCGAAGCCATGCAGGCGGTCTCTGATCTCGATCAGCTCTATGGCGAGATGTTGCTGGAAAACCGCCACTACGGCTTTGCTCGTGAATTGCTGCAAAAGAACGTAGCCCGCTGGAAGCACTGGAAGCCCGAAACCGAAGACACGCGCCGCCGTCTGAAAGAAGCCACCGACGCCATCGCCCGTTGCGACCGCGCGATGGTTAGCGGCAAGTAGCCACACGGACGTCAGTTCTGTCGGATGAGCTGTCCTTCCAGTCTGCGCACCCAAGCTTGATCCTGCATTTGTATCGCAGCGCTTATCCCGTCTCTGCAATTGGATTTCCGGTGTGGACAACTCCGCCCGCGCCGCGATATCCATCATGGGTAATCACCACAAAGAAGCTCCCTGCACGTCCTTAATCTCATGTCCAAGCCAACATTCGATCAAGAATACTGGGAAGGTCTGTGGTCAAAGACATTGCGCGAGAAAGCAGACGTAGTCGCCCGTCGGCCACCGAACGCCTATCTCAAGGCAGAGCTTGCAGACATTCCCCCAGGGCGGGCCCTGGACGCCGGGTGTGGCCATGGTGCGGACACGCTCTGGCTGGCGGCGCAAGGTTGGCAGGTAACAGCCGCGGACTTTTCCGAATCTGCGCTTTCTCACGGAAAGGCCATGGCGCAAGCCGTCGGCGCTGCCTTTGCAGATCGCATTGACTGGATTCAGGCTGATCTCGCCACCTGGTCGCCAGCGCCGTGTCACTACGATCTCGTCTTGTGTCTGTATGTGCACATCGCAGGCGCCGAGGCCGACTTCGTGAAGCGTATGGCGAATGGTGTTGCTCCTGGCGGCACGCTGTTCCTGGTTGGCCATCGCCCCATCGATCCCCTCACCGGTATGGCAACCATTGCCGCGAATCAGGTGCAGGTCTCCGTGGAAGGAGCTTTGGCCGCACTCGATGCCGAAGTATGGGAACTGATTGTAGCCGAAGAGCGCAAACGCGTTGTCAGTAGCGGAGTGGATGCTGTAATTCGTGTGAGGCGGCTGGAGGAATGAAAGCGGTATTCGGGGGGCGTCTGCATGAATGGCGTGGCGACGAACACGGTCGCTGATTGGCGTTTCTAACTCGGCACTGCGTGCTTGCACTCTTCGGATAAGACCCTTTAAAAGCTGCCCTGCGAGAGGATTCAGTCCGACTAGATTTGGAGCTTCCTCTCTGCGAAACAGAAAAACGTTCGGATTGACATATTGGAGAATCAGTAAGCTGCGGGCAATATCTGGACCTACGTTGTGACGGATGCTGGGCTTATCCGATCACTGTCGAGGGTTCGTTCGACGGGGATATCAGCCATGTGCAACTCGTGAACCTCTATGGTTCATCCTCTAGCCCCGCCGAGTGCATCGGAAATCCCAAACACGTGGGCGCCAGCAATATCGAGCACCAGAATCTAACTTCTATTTGGATGTCTATGCATCGATACTCCCAGTTTACGAAACAGGTTCGCAAAGAAAATCAATAACCGCGTCGGGGTCATCTCTCTGTGCTCTTTCCTTTACAGCTTCGTTTGGGTTAAAAGACGCTTTCTCTAACTTCTGCAATGGCGGCTGCCATAGTGGATCCTTGTGGGCGAGTGAGAATGTCGTTACCCTGCTTGAAGCCAACGAGCTAGAAGAGTAGAATTCGTGTGCTCCCAGAGAGCAAACCCAATAGAAAGGCAAACTGTTATGCCAAAAACCTCATCCTGGCACTCCGCAAAAGAGGACGTGTACCACAACAACACGAAATGCACCGAAGGGAATAATATCGAGAGGGAAAATCGCCGTCCAGGGACGGGAGGGAAAAGGCTTTGTCGTCACTGCTCCCAGTTGAATTCTGAGGGCAAGTAGCACGCTTTAGTCACTTACCATTGGGACCTTTTCGGAAAAGACCATCTCCCCAATGAGGTCCCACTGGCTGCCTTTGCTGAATTGTCCCTGTCCTTCCAATGCAAAAATACGAGCAGGCATACTTACTCTCTAGGTATCACCACTCTATTTCTTCCGAACGGTCGCCATGAGAAGAAATAGTGGACTCGGGGAGCAAAGAATCCTCCCTTCGCAGCATTCGACCGCTTCGATTCCGAGTCGCGCACCATCCGGGCACACCGCGCGATTCAGAGGTCTATTTAAAATGCAATATCTGATGAAATCTTGCCCAGTCGTCACCAAGAACTTTCAAGCTGTTCATACTGATTGTCCGTAACCCGCAGTGCGGTGCGTTCTGGCTCGCTCAACTCTCCAATCTTCATCGCGCCCTGTACGCAACGCATGTGACGTTACACTCTCATGCCGCAGCGTTATGGAACGACATCTTCCTGCGTAGATCTTGCTCCTTCTGCCGCCTGCTCTGCATCCCTATAAGGGCCAGTGCGGCGATCCAGTAAGGAGATTCAGTCATGGAACTACGTCCTCTCGGAAACAGCGGCCTCCGTGTTGCGCCCCTCGTCTTTGGTGGCAACGTCTTCGGCTGGACTGCGGACCAGAAGACCAGCTTCAATCTACTCGACGCCTTTGTCGATGCAGGCCTCAATGCCATCGATACTGCCGATGTCTATTCTGCCTGGGCGGAAGGTAACACCGGCGGTGAATCCGAAACTATCCTCGGTCATTGGTTGAAAGCGAACCCCGCCAAACGCGATAAGGTCCTCATTCTCACCAAAGTGGGCATGGAAATGCCAAACGGCAAAGGACTCTCCGCTGCCTGGATCGAAAAGGCCGTCGAAGACTCGCTGCGACGCCTGCAGACCGACTATATCGACCTCTATCAGACTCACAAACCAGATGCCGCCGTGCCTTTTGCCGAGACCCTCGGTGCTCTTGCGAAGCTTATCCAGACGGGCAAAGTCCGTGCCATCGGAGCCTCTAACCTCAGCTTGTCTCAACTCGATGAGGCCCTAAAAGTGGCGGCGGAAAGCGGTCTACCCCGTTTTGAGTCGTTGCAGCCCGAATACAACCTGTATGACCGGGGCAGCTTCGACGGCCCACTCCGCGAGCGTGTCATCAGCGAAAACATCGGCGTCATCACCTACTACAGCCTGGCCTCCGGTTTCCTTACGGGAAAGTATCGTTCTACTACGGACCTTGCCAAGAGTCCGCGTGGTGCCAAGGTCGCCAGTTACCTGAATGATCGTGGCAACCGTATTCTCCGTGCTCTCGATCAAGTCGCCGCGAACCACAAGGCCAAACCCGCGGAGGTCGCCCTTGCCTGGCTGATTGCACGCCCGGGCGTTACGGCTCCCATTGCTTCGGCCACCACCTTGCCACAACTTGCGAGCCTGACGAAAGCCACGCAATTGAAGCTGACCGCGGACGAAATCGCCCTGCTGGATACCGAAAGCGCCTAGCGCCTTGGTCGGCGGCACGGTCTTCCGTCTCCGTCTTGGCCTTTGCTTGTCAGCCCAGGCATCCCTAAAAAGGTATTCCCGTGATTCCGATTTCCATTCTTGAACTCGTTCGTGTTCGTGAGGGCTTTACGCCGCGCGACGCTCTCGACCAGGCGCGTGACCTTTCTGCTCACGCCGAAGCTTTCGGTTATCGGCGTATCTGGGTCGCGGAGCATCACAATATGCCGGGCATTGCCAGCGCTGCCACCTCGGTGGTCCTGGCACACATCGCCGCTGGCTCCCAGCATATTCGTATCGGAGCTGGCGGCATCATGCTGCCCAACCACTCTCCCATCGTCATTGCCGAACAGTTCGGCACGCTGGAGCACCTCTACCCAGGCCGTATTGATCTGGGGCTGGGACGCGCTCCCGGCACCGACCAGGTTACGGTCCGCGCCTTGCGCCGTGAACCTGCTGCCAGTGAGCATTTCCCGCAGGATGTGCTTGAACTTCAGGCTTTTCTCGGCCCGCTCCAACCCGGGCAACGCGTGCAGGCGGTGCCTGCCACCGGAACCAATATTCCCCTCTGGATGTTGGGTTCCAGCACTTTCGGCTCAGCCCTCGCAGCAGAATTCGGTCTGCCCTATGCCTTCGCTTCCCACTTTGCTCCGGCGCATCTATTGGATGCGCTTCACATCTATCGGGTGAACTTTAAGCCCTCCGCGACGCTGGAGCGTCCCTACGCCATGGTCGGCGTGAACATCATTGCAGCGGATACCGACGCCGAGGCCAAACGTCTGGCAACCACGCAGCAGATGTCTTTTGTGGATATCTTCCGCGATACTCGTGGGCTCAGCCGCCCACCCATTGATGACATCGAAACCTATTGGTCGCCCTTCGAAAAAGCGCAGGCGCAACAGATGCTCGGACGCTCCATTATTGGTTCACCCGATACAGTGCGTCGCGGCGTAGATGCTTTGGTAAAAGAAACCGGAGCCGATGAGTTGATCATCGTGTCCGATGTCTACGATCCCGCTGCTCGTTTCCGTTCCTTCGCACTCATCGCCAAAGCCTGCGAGGTCGAACCCAACCCCGCCATCTGGCAGCATTCGTACTGAGCTCGCGGCATTCTTACTGAGAATTTCCCCCTAGGAACGGCACTCTCTACCGAGAATCATGCGGTTCCCTCGGGTTGTCTCGATTGTGTTGCTGCTCCTGCTGCTGGGGCTAAACCCCGCGTGCTTACGTGGCCAATCCGCGGGACCTTCTGTCGCGGATCGCGCCTATGCCGCCCTTGCGCAAGGGGATTTGAGCACGGCCATTGCTACTTTCCAGCAAGCTGTGGAAGCGACACCCGACAATGCCAGCCTACGCAAGGATTATGCCTACACCCTTCTGAAAACCGGTGATACCTCCGCTGCTCGCGACCAGTTCGGGGAAGCCCTGCGTCTCGATCCTGCTGACACCTACGCTGCCTTGGAGTACGCCTTCCTTTGTCACGAGACCGGCAAGCAAGGCGAGGCATGGCGTATCTTCCGGAATCTGCGATCCGCCACGAACCCGGAGCACCAGCAAACGGCTCGCCGTACATTCGACAATCTCGACGCCGAACTGACGGCACAGATTCAACGCTTGAATTCGGCGCTTGCACGCAACCCCGCCGACGATGGTAGCCACCTTGAAGTCGCGAAGCTGCACATGATTCGCAATGACTTCCCGAAAGCCGCTGCCCATTTCGAGCAGGCCTATCGCATCAAGCCGCAGTATCCCGAGTGGTTGCTGTTGCTGGCCGAAGCAGCCAAACAAGGGGGAGACGTCGAGAAGAGCAAAGCTGCCATCCTGCTGGCTTCGCGCAGCCCCTCCGCGTTCGTGGCGGAACAAGCCAAACCGTTGCTGCCAGATCGCTACCCCTACCTATACGAGTTCGAATCCGCGCTGGCACTCTGTCCGGCGTCCGAGAGCCAGTCTCGAAAACTGTCCATCTACCACTCTGACAAGCTGTTCGCTGCATCCGCCACCGACTCGGCGGCCCTCGCGTTGCGGCGGGAAATGGCGTTCTTTCTGGTGACGCTCGGTCGAGGGGATGATGCCATCCAGCAGTTCCAGCGCGTTGTCGCTCAGAACCCCACTGATCTCATAGCCGCCGCCCAACTCGGGTTTTTGTTGAAAGAATCCGGGGACGGCGAACAGGCCGACACGTTTCTACGTGCAGCTCTCTCCACGTCTGACCTGGATCTGCGTCAGCGCGTCCGCAGATCACTTGGTCTGCCTGATGACGAGGCAGACAGGGCCGCCGCAGCCACGACCCAAGCAGGCATTTCATCCACCCCGCTGGCCCCGCCCGTCGCGTTACCGCAGCCCGCAGTGGTTCTGGCCGAAGGCGCTGCCGAAGCAAAACAGATGGCTGCGAAGAGCTACGACAGCGGCTACATCCCGGATGCCATCCGTTACTACCAACAGGCGCATGAACTCGACCCCACCGATTTCGACACGATGCTCAAGCTCGGCTACAGCCTGAACATGGGGCGCCGAGATCAGGAGGCGCTACAGTGGTTTTTTCTGGCCGCTCGTAGTCCCGACATACAAATCTCTTCGCAGGCCAAGAGCGCACTCAAAAACCTCACAACTCCTGCTCCCTCGGGGGCCGCAATGGCCGCGATACAGCCAGCGTCGGAGTCCCCGGCCTCCAGGGCCATTACCACCAGCGTTTGGGCCATGCCCATGCATTCCACACGCTGGGGCAGCACCTTTGCCTATTCCCAGGCGAAAGCCGAACTCAACCTCCCCGATTGGAAGCTTGTTCCCTACCTCTCGCTTCGTTTCGTCGGGGACACCACGGGTAGTGTCGGCGGAGCCAATCCACAGTTCCTCTCAGAGAACGCCTTCATCCTCGGGGCGGGGCTCCGTTCCAAAGTGAAACATGGCGTTCTTGCCTGGGCCGAAGCAGGCAGCGCCATGGCCTATCTGGGCCAGCAACGGGAGCAGACCGCTGCCTTCGCGCCAGACTACCGGGGCGGCATTTCCCAGTTCAAGCTCTTTGGACCCAGCATGCTTGCGGATCGTCCCGGCTGGTTCACCGAAACCATGAACGATTTGGTCTATATCCATCGCTTCGACCGCGACACCCTGGCCATCAGCCGTAATCGTATCGGACGCCACTTTGGCGGTCAGCAAGCCCTCGGCGGTCTGCAGGCGCAGCTCTTCCTGAACCTGAATGCCAATGCAGATTTCAAGCGTCAGGCCTGGGCTAGTTTCTTCGAGGCTGGCCCTGGCTTCCGCCTCCGCTGGAAAGATCTCCCTCCTTCGATGTCATTTACTTTTAATGTGTTACGAGGCTTTCATCCGATTTCTCGTATCGATGGACGTCCCAACACCTACACCGATTTTCAGGCGGGATTCTGGTATGCCTACAGCCGCTAGTAAGTCGGTCTGGCTTCGTTTCGTCGTGCCGATGCGGCTTGTGATCTGGCTTCGTTTCGTAAAATGCCCACTTGGGGGACCGTCCCTTTTCCTGCTCTTCGTCTTTTGCCTGCTGCTCGGTCCCCAACCCGTTCCAGCCCAGACATCCATCCACTATGCGCTCGGCTGTGACTCGCCTGGCTGGGAAGCCATTCTTCAGGTCTTCGGACTCTCTGCCGCAACCAATCCCGCACATGCCGACATCCTGCTCGCTTGCCCCGGCGCCCAGCGCCTGCCGCTTCGGGAAAACTGGTCCGTTGCCGGTCAGCTCCTCGTCCTGGAAGGGGACTCCCATATCGCCCGGGATTTCGGCTTTCTTCCCTCCGGCAAGCCCGCCGTTGAGGTGCGCAACGTGCGCGACCATCACAACCCGGACCTATTGACGGTATGGCAGCATGCAGAACGTCTGGTCCCCACTGAACTTCCAACTGGCGCCAAGGTGCTCGCCCAGGACCGGTGGAGCGGCATTCCGCTCATCGCCACCCTGCGTACGGACCGGGGCCCCATTCTGTGGCTGGCTATCTCTCCCGGTAATTCCGGCTATGAACGCTTCCCCTACCTCGGCAACGCTCTGCTCGACGCAGGATTCGTTCCCCCGCTTCGGGCGCGCAACCTTTGGGTCTTTTTCGATTCCGCCTACCGCCAACGGGCCGACCTGCCTTTCCTGGCTCGCCAATGGAAAGACTTCGGCGTTGCGGCTTTGCATGTCTCTGCCTGGCAACATTGGGAACGGGACCCTGTCGGCGATGCCTGGCTGCACCGTCTGATAGCGGCCTGCCACCAGCAGGGCATTCTGGTCTACGCCTGGCTGGAGTTCCCCCATGTCAGCGAACGCTTTTGGCAGGATCATCCTTCGTGCCGCGAGAAAACTGCCCTGGGGCAGGATGCCCAACTCGATTGGCGCAAGCTCGTCAATCTGCTGGAGCCTGCCTGCGCAGCCCCCATCCGTGGACAACTGAAAGCTCTGCTCCAGGCCTTCCCCTGGGATGGAGTCAATTTGGCTGAAATCTACTTTGAGTCTCTGGAAGGCGCGGCAAACCCCGCGCGTTTCACGCCAATGAACGCAGTCGTCCGCAGAGACTTCGCCGCGCAGCATGGTTTCGACCCGGCCCAGCTTTTCGATGCCGCATCTCCCCGCCACCACACCCGCAACGCGGCTGGCCTGCAGGCATTCCTTGCGTATCGCCGCCAGCAGATCCACAAGCTGCATGAAGACTGGCTGGCCGTCATCAAGCAGGCGACTTCCCACGACCTGCATCTGGTCGTAACCCAGATCGATGACCGCTTTGATTCATCGGTTCGCGACAATCTAGCTGTCGATTCCACACGCATTCTGCCCCTGCTGCACCGCATCCCCTTTACCTATCTGGTGGAAGATCCGGCCACCATCTGGAATCTGGGTCCGTCTCGTTATCAGCACATCGCCACGGCATACGCGACCCAGACCCCCTATCCCGAGCGCCTTGCCATCGACATCAATATTTTTCCACGCTATCAGGAGGTGTATCCCACCAAACAGCAAACCGGTGTGGAACTCTACCGACTGGTGAACGCTGCCGCCAGGGCCTTTCCTCGTGTGGCCCTGTATTTCGAACACACCCTTTCCATGCTCGACCTGCCCCTGCTTGCTTCCGCATCCTCAGCGTCTGTGCGGCTACGTCGTGAAGGGGATGTCGTTCAGGTGGAGACGGCGCGCTCCGTTGGCCTTCGTTGGCAGGGGCCCGCATTGGTGAATGGCCGTGTCTGGGCGGCGCAGAATGCCGATATGCTTTGGCTCCCGCCGGGCCTTCATCGTGTGGAGCCCGGAACAGCGACCAAGCCCATGCGGCTCCTGCACTTGGGAGCGGAAATGCAACAGGTACGCGCCAGCGGTCGGCAACTGGAGTTGCACTATCAGGCGGAAAGCAAGGCCATCGCCAGCTTCAGCGAATTGCCCTCGCGGGTATGGGTAGACGGGGAGCCGCAGTCCGTGGAGATCTGGAAGGCAGCCGGAGATGGTTACTACATCTTCCTGCCGCCCGGCGAACACCTTGTCCGCGTCGAGACAGGGGAAGTAGATACCTCTGGCCGTTGGACGCAGGAGTGATGGAAACGGCGGGCCTGGGGTTCTCGCTTCCGTTGCTCGCTTCACCCCAGGCTTGGGTTTCGGGCCGCGCCGTTGACGTTATTTGCTGCCGGGTTAACCCTCGGTGTGGACACCCACAACGATAATCGCCATCTTCTTACCAGCAATGGTGGTGTAGAGCACCCAGGAGGGATGGTCTCCTTCGCCTTCCTTCACCAGCCCATCGGCCTGGTCATAGTCGTTATTCCAGCAACTCAAAGCAAGCGGGTGGTTGACGGAGGAACTCTTGATGGCGGTTTCCATCAGCGCATTGAAGGCGGGGGCGGCGCTGGCGTCGGTGTCGATATCCGGCTTGGTCAGAATCAGAAAATCACGTTGTGGCTCGATTCCCTGGTGCGCGCCGTTCATCGGGAAGAAGCTGAGCCGGAGGTTGTAGGTCCCGGCGGGAATTTGGTTGCCGCGGCGGTCCTTATAGTCGGCAGGGAAGTTCACAACGCCCAGCAAAGTCCCATGCGCGATGTCCTTATGGGTAACATTCATTTCGTCATTGGAACCCGCTGGCATCTTGCTGACATAGAAGAGGCTCAGCAGTTTCTTGCCGCCTTCCATCACCGATTGCCCTTGGGGAGCCAGCAGTGGCTTCACCGTGGCGCCCACGTCGCCAGGCATGGCTGTTTCAGGTTGAACGGTGTACTGCCCAACCAAAGTTGTGGCGAGGAAGCAGATTGCAAGTAGCGTACGGAACATCGTGGGGAAACTCTCCTTCGACCTCTATTCTGACGGATTACCAGAATGCCCGTACGGCGGACGCCTTCCATAGCGGCTCACTCAAATCGGGCACTGTGGTTAACCGGCGTCTGAAATGCTGCGGATTCCGTCAGTCCTTACACGGCTCCGGCATACGCGGTAAGCCGGAGCGCCTGCTTAGTTAGAGACGGAAATCCGCCGACAAGGTTCTGAAGAGAAGCACTGGGAATCTGCGCGGCGCCGGGTTTGGCGCGTTCTGTTTACGGGCAGCGAGGGCAGGGTGGAACGGAAAATCCCCGTCCCTGCATAGCTCACAGACGTGCAAGCTACACAATGACGGGGACTCTGAAAAGTCGCATTGACTGCGGAACTGACTGCGAACGGCGTTATTCTTTCTCCAGAATCGGCAGAAAGATCTTGTCGAGCGCGGCATCGCTAAACGTGGGGATGCTGACGTTCTTGTGCAGGCTCCACTCCTCAATGTGGTCCACCGCTTCCCCGGGCGGCACGGTTGCCAAGGGCCCCACGGTTTCCAACTCCAGAAATTTGTCGTTCGTGAAGGTCTCAAAGGAGCAGCCGAAATCCGGATACTGCGCCTCGGGGTCAGCGGTGTACTGCTTTACGAAAAGATCGGTTCCCAGCAGATAGGCGCCCCAGGTCTCGGCATTGAACATGCCTAGCTTCTGCGGTTCGGCATTCTTGGGGTCCTGCTGCAGAGATAGGTATTTCAGAGAATACTTCCAGCGCGGATCGCCCAGGTTGGTATAAGCCCACATGACCAAGGGGTTTGTCGGGTCCAACATTTCCGGGTGCTTACCACGCGGCGGGAACCCGGTGAAGGCGCGTCCACCAGGGGCCATCATCGTCAATGCCCAGGGGGAGAACTCCACGGCCCAACCGCCCGTGTTGGTGATGCGATGGGAAACTGTCAACAGATTGCCTGTGGGAGCCATGCGAATATTGATCTGCTTCTGAAGTCCAGTTTCCGGTTCTACCGCCTGTGTCAGCGTGATGCCATCGCCATGGACGGTGACCTGCACAGTGTCATTGTCCAGCGCATAGGTCAACACCTGATCTTCGGGAGATTTCCAAAGGCGGTGGCCGCCACGCGCGAGCCACTTCTTTTCCTTGACGCCGCCGAGTTCTTCCTTGAACTCCGCAAACAGGTTCTGTCCACCCACGAAGCCCAGGCGCATGATACGCGGGCCTACATCCGTGGTGGCGATTAACTCAATCTCTCCGTTGCTCACGCGGTAGCAATTGGGCCACCCCGCGTAAGCGGTCTTCTCTACGGTCACTGCGGCACTCCCTAAGACGCTAAAAAGCAGCAAGGCGCCAACCAGGGCTGCCTTGTTCACAAAGTCTGTTCTGATTCGCATCGATAGCCATTATTCCGCAGTTCCACTGCTTGTGGGCGGACATCTCAGCGGAAACGTCTGAAACGCAGGCCGCAATCTGGTCCAAACATAGCTTCGTATTTTGAGGAGCGAGCGTGCACCGATGCGGTGGCCGTCACGAAAACGCCACACACCGGCAGTGCGCAATCTGTTACCGTGCGTAGGTGATGTGGCAACGTTATCCCCGCTCGATCTATTTAGCAGCCTTGATTGCCGGATTGCTGCTGTGCGCCTCAGTGCTATTTACTTCATGCACACAGGCGGAATCCGGCTCTGCCACAGCGATGGCCTCGGCGGATAACCTTCGTATCAATCAAGTGCAGGTAGTTGGCACCCACAATAGCTATAAATTGCCCATCGATCCTGAGCTGTTCACTCTCTTGCGCGAGAAAATGGGGCCACGTCTTGATGGCCTGGACTACTCGCATCTGCCCATGCCGCAGCAACTGTCACTCGGATTGCGCAACCTGGAAATTGATGTCGTCTACGATCCCGAAGGTGGACGCTACGCTGACCCTTACGGCTTGCGTCTGCTGAAGCAGATGGGGAAGTCTGCGGCGGAATATGACGCGGAGAAGATGCGTAAGCCCGGCCTGAAGGTGATCCATGTGCCGGATATGGACTTCCGTTCTCAGGTCTATACCTTCCGGGAAGCTCTACAGCAGTTGAAAGACTGGAGCGATGCAAACCCACGGCACTTGCCGGTTGTGATTACGATGAACGCGAAAGACGCCAGCATCGACAATCCGGATTTCGTGAAACTGCTGCCCTTCGACCAGGCTGCCTGGGATTCTTGGGATGCCGAAATTCGAGAGATTTTGCCTCCCGCCAAGTTGATTACTCCTGATGACATTCGTGGTAGCTATGACACGCTGGAGCATGCTGTTCAGGCGCACAACTGGCCCACCATCGGAGCGGCGCGCGGACGTTTTCTCTTCGTGCTGGATGAACGTGGAGAGAAATTCAAGAGTTATGCGGAAGGGCATCCTTCTCTGCAGGGTCGCGTCATGTTTGGCAATGCGCCGGTCGGTACGCCAGAGGCAGCCTTCCTGATTTTGAACGATCCGGACAGGCAGTTTCAGGAGATCCAGCATCGTGTGCGTAGCGGCTATATGGTGCGCACGCGAGCCGATGCCGAGACGAAAGAAGCGCGGAGCGGTGATCGCTCCCGCATGGAGGCTGCTTTTGCCAGCGGCGCGCAAGTGGTCACAACAGACTATCCCAAAGAGGACCCTCGTTTCGGGACCGGCTATCGCGTCGCCTTACCCGGTGATGGCTATGTTCGCTGGAATCCCCTGTTGCTGCCTGTGGCCCGCCCACTTCCCGACTTGGACGATGCCAAGTCCAACTGATTAACGCCCTTGGGGATTGTCTCCAGTGGCGTGGGTCGCCACGCATGCAAGGATGAGCGTGGTCCGACGACGCCAGTGGTCCCAGGTGGCCAGGGGGCCGCAGTCCCCTGTCTCTTCCCTCTCCATCTGCAATGGCCAACTTTGCGGTATCAGGTGTCAATCTTTGCTGAAACGTCTGGACAGAGCAAGTTCGGTGTGTTTAACTACCTAGAACACTTTAGTGCCATTTCCCTTCTGATTACGCCCCGCTGCGTTCCTGAATCAGTGTTCGGCGGCTCCCTGTAGTCCGTATTCGAGCAGTTCGTTACTGCCTCAGGTCCATTTTCTCTGTTACGTTTCCTTTCGTTGTTGCCGGGTTGCGTGTTGCCCACGGCGTGCACCGATCACCCGGAGTTGCTTATGCCCTCTGGGAGGTTCCTAGGATGTCTACCCGCATACTCTCTTTTTTCGTTGCAGGTCTGCTTGCTTCTACCCTGGCGTTCCCTCAAGCCCCCGAGGGGCTTCAACTGCAAGGCGGCGGAGGCGCAAGGGGAGGCGTTGGCTCCGGCCGCGCCAGAGTCTATCCTGCTGCCGTGCAGGGTGGGAACTACATGCACAACTACTACATCCCCCCGGCTCCCAGCAGCACGCCCTGGGCCCCGGCCTGGGCTCCGGATGGCAAGTCGATCGTCGTGGCGCTTTACGGGTCTCTATGGAGCGTCGACCCCAGCACCGACGTTGCCAAGGAACTGACCTATGGAAGCAGCTATCATTCCTCCCCCTCCTTCTCCTCAGATGGGAAGTGGATCGTATATACGGCCGACCACAAGCACCAGCGCATACAACTGGAGATTCTGAATACGCAGACCGGTGAAACCAAGGCCTTGACTGACGATGACCAGGTGTATCTGGATCCCGTGTTTTCCCCTGACGGGAAGTCCCTGGCCTATGTATCCACGAAGTCTGACGGCAATTTCAATGTCTTTGTGCGTCCGATTGCGGAAGGTAAGTGGAGTGGTGATGAGATCGCCATCACGAGCAAGAACCAATACCCGTCCATACGCTTGTACGTCGGTCAGTACGACTCCGCCACGCAGCCAGCCTGGCTGAAGGATGGCAAGGAGCTACTGCTCGTATCAAATCGTGGCATTTCGCTTGGCGCCGGAGGGGTATGGCGTGTTCCGGTGGAGCCCGGTGGCATTGCCAAGGGAAAGAGGATTCTGGATGAGCAGACCCTCTACCGTACGCGGCCGGATGTCTCCATTGATGGAAAGCGATTCCTGTATTCGTCAACAGTGGGCGCGGCCGATAGCTACCACCATCTCTATGTACTGCCTGTCGACGGAGGCTATCCATACAAGCTGACTTTTGGCAGTCACGAAGATTTCCATCCTCGTTGGTCACCGGATGGGGAGTCGATTGCCTATGTCTCCAATGAAGGAGGCTTGCCGCAACTAGTTGTGATGGAAACCTACGGTGGAAAAAAGAAACGGCTGACGCTGGAAAAGCTGGAATGGAAACGTCCCGTGGGCACGCTAAACGTAAAGGTCGTGGATGCGCAAACGGGAAAACCTGTTCACGTGCGTATTCAAGGCGAAGCGGCGGACGGAAAATCTTATGCCCCTCGTGATGCCTATTCCCGTGTCGCCAACCAAAGGCACCTGTTTCATAGCAATGGAGTCTATTCGGTCACACAGGCTCCGGGATCGTTCAAGATTCAGGCCATTCACGGCTTTGAGTATGCCCCCACGGAGGTGGAAGCGAACGTAGTAGCGGGAAAGGCCACAGATCTTACCATCAAGTTGCAACGTATCTCTGATCTCGCGAAGAAAGGCTGGTACAACGGTTCCACGCATGTGCACATGAACTACGGCGGGAACCTTCACAACACGCTGGAAAATCTCGTTTTCATGTCCAAGGCGGAAGATCAGAATATTCTGAACGAGTTGGTGGCGAATAAAGACAATCGCATTCTTGATTGGGAACACTTCGTGCCGGGAGGCGGCGAGCACCCGATCACGAAGAATGACCCCTCGGTGAAGGTGCTTGTCGGCGAAGAATATCGACCGCCCTTCTATGGACACATCTCCTTCATCGGTTTGAAAGAGAATCTGATCTCACCGTTTGTTACGGGTTATGAGATGACGGGTGTAGAGAGTCTATACCCAAGCAACACGGACATGTTCCGGAAGGCGATTGCACAGGGCGCTGTTGTCGGATATGTGCACCCATTCTTTGGTGAAGGCGATCCGTTGGAATCGGGCCTAGGCTCCGCGAAGGGTTTGCCGGTTGATGCCGCGTTGGGCACTGCCCACTACCTGGAGTGGAGCGCCTCATCCCGGGCCGGGCTGAGCGTCTGGCATCACTTGCTGAATAACGATCTCCGCATTGCTCCCGTTGGTGGAGAAGATTCCATTAGCAATCTGCATATCAGCAAGCTTGTCGGTAGCGTGCGTACTTACGCGTATGTGGGCAAGTATGTATCCATTCCCAATTGGGTGGAGTCGCTCCGCGCAGGCAAGACTTTTTTTACCAGCGGGCCGATTCTGGAATTCACTATCAATGGGAAAGTTCCTGGGGAAGAAGTGAAACTGCCGACGGCCGGTGGAAGCGTCACGCTTAAGGCAACCGTGAAGTCCATAACGCCCCTAAGCAAAGTGGTGATTCATCACAACGGCAAGGTGTGGAAAGAGTTGGCGCTCAGCGGAGATAAACTCTCTACCACATTGACGGAAACGATTCCTGTCAGCGGGAGCGGCTGGTATGCGCTGTATGCCGAGGGAGAACCCACTCCATTACTCGATACGTCCTATCCCCAGGCTGGTACGAACGCGGTGCGCGTGTACGTGGGAGATCAGAAGATTCGCAACCCTGAGTCTGCGCAGTACTTTCTGACGTGGATTGATAAGCTGCAGTCGATGGCCAACCTCTGGTCCATGTGGCGCTCCCAGGCAGAGAAAGAACACGTCTACGCTCAGTTCGATGAGGCGCGTAAGGTTTACTCCGCATTCCTGAATGAGTAGTGGGGAGTCTGTCGACTATGGTGCGTTCGAACCCCACTGTGGATAGCTGATTTTCCCGTAGTTCATACGTTCTTGCTTGCCGCGCACTGGATTTACCATTAGGTTAATGTGGCGAGGCAGCACTGCTAGCGGTGCTGCCTCGCTTCTTCAGTGTCTTTGTGGTCTGGGCGGGGAGCAAGCATGATTCGAGTAGGCGTGGATACCGGTGGCACCTTCACCGACCTTGTGATGTTCGATGGAACGGCGCTTACCGTACACAAAGTTCGGTCAACCCCTGCGGACCCGGCGTGCGCCATTCTTGCCGGAGTTGCCGATCTTGTGAAGCAGGGAGACGTTGCTCATGTTGTGCACGGCTCCACAGTCGCTACCAATGCGGTTCTGGAACGGAAGGGTGCGCGTGTTGCACTGGTGACTACTGCCGGCTTCGAAGATGTGTTGCGCATCGGTAGACAAACGCGCAAAGAGCTGTATAACTTCGATGCTGATGTGCCCACGCCTCTGATTGAAGATGGTTTGACATTTGGGATTCACGAGCGCATCAATGCCGGTGGCGAAGTATTGCAAGCGTTGGATGAGGAGGAACTCGCAGCTCTGCCCACCCTACTTCGCACGGCAAATGCGGAGGCTGTGGCCGTTTGTTTGTTGCATTCCTATTCCAATGCAGCGCACGAAGAACAGATCGTGCAGCTATTGGAGCAGGAAGGGTTCACCGTGTCGGCATCGCACCGCGTAATGCCCGAATACCGTGAAGTGGAACGGTGGAGCACCACAGCTGTTAACGCCTACATCACTCCCGTAATGTCGCGCTATCTGAGCCGTCTGGAGGCGAATTTACCCGAAGATGGCCTCAGTATCATGCAGTCGAATGGCGGGTCTATCTCTGCTGCGCGCGCACGGCAGAAGGCGGTGCTTACGGTGCTTTCGGGGCCGGCAGGCGGCGCCGTCGGCGCAAGGGCCATTGCACGCGCATCGAACTTTGCCAAGGTGATTACCTTCGACATGGGGGGGACCTCCACCGACGTCAGCCTGATGGATGGGGACATCAGTCGAGCGATGGATGCCAATATTTCCGATATCTCGCTGCGTCTTCCCGTCATTGACATTCACACAGTGGGCGCGGGTGGTGGCTCGATTGCTTATCTCGATGCTGGCGGGGCGCTACGCGTCGGGCCGCGGAGTGCTGGGGCTGATCCTGGGCCGGTGTGCTACGGAGATGGCCACGAACTGACCGTGACGGACGCCAACTTGCTGCTCGGTCGTCTGGATACGGAAGGGTTTCTGGGTGGCGGCATGCGTTTGGATCGAGAGCGGACGTTGGCTGTCGCCGAACCTTTTGCCGCTCGCATGGGCCTCTCTGTCACGGAACTTGCCGAGGGCATCATTCGCGTTGCCAATTCGAACATGGAGCGCGCCATTCGCGTTGTCTCCGTACAGCGTGGCTACGACCCGCGCCAGTTTACGCTGCTCGCTTTCGGCGGGGCCGGGGGGCTGCATGCCTGCGAGCTGGCTGACGCGCTGGATATGCCCACTGTGCTTGTTCCCGAACACGGTGGCGTGCTTTCTGCGCTTGGCATGCTGCTGGCGGATGTCACGAAGGACTATTCGCATACCGTGTTGCGCGCCGAAGCGGAAACCAGCGACGAAGAACTACAGGTGCTTTTTGCGCCGCTTATTCGGCAGGCTGAAGACGAACTACGTCTTGAGGGCTATGGGGGTGCGCGCGCCATTCTGCAGACCCAGTTGGATTTGCGGTATCGGGGCCAGGCATACGAGATCACGGTTCCCTTTCAGGCCGGATATCGGGAAGAGTTTGACCGCAGGCATCAGCGTCTCTACGGATATTGCGATGTCAAGCGTGCCCTAGAGATCGTGACGATTCGTGTTTCTGCCGTGGGCGTCACAGATAAGCCAGTGTTGCCTGTGCTACCGTGCCATCTACGCGAACTGCCTGCGCCATCGTCGCGTCGTCCGGTATTGTTCGGGGGAAGCAGTCAGGACACACCGGTCTACCATCGTCAACAACTGGAACCCGGACATCAGGGTGAGGGCCCGGCCTTGCTGATCAGTTCCCACTCCACAACTGTGATTCCGCCACAGTTTCTGTTCCGTGTGGATGGCGCGGGCAGCCTGATTGCGTCGCGCAAACATCCGGCCCGAGGCCGCCCCAGTATTCTGTCTCATGACCCCGCGGCCGTGTAGTGACTGTGTAGTGGCTGTGCTTTCTAGCAATACGAAACAGGTTAGTAAGTAGACCGCTTGCGGTCCGTGAGGAGTTCCCAAATGCCGCCATTCAAGGTGCTGCGCCCGTTACCGACAGACCCCATCGAGTTTGAGATTTTCAAGAATCTCTTCGTATCCATTGCGGAAGAAATGGGCGTAACCCTGTGCCGCACAGGCTATTCACCGAACATCAAAGAGCGGCTTGACTATTCGTGCGCCATCTACGATGCCGACGGCGAAACGATTGCGCAGGGGGACCACATGCCTGTCCATCTGGGCGCGATGCCGCTTTCGGTGCGCGCGGCCATCGATCATGTGGACTTGCAACGTGGTGATACGGCGATGCTGAACGATCCCTTTCGTGGTGGTACGCACCTTCCCGACATCACGTTGGTTTCGCCGGTGTTTCTTCCAGGTGCGGACAAGCCCTCGTTCTATGTGGCCAATCGCGCGCACCACTCAGATATCGGCGGCATCAGTCCGGGGTCCATGCCCTTAGCTACGGAAGTTTTCCAGGAAGGCCTGATCATTCCCCCTGTCAAGATTGTCAGGGGAGGGGAAGTGGCTCAGGATATTCTGGCGATGCTGCTGGCAAATGTACGCACGCCGGAGGAGCGGGAGGGAGACCTGACTGCGCAGATTGCCGCAAACCGCGTCGCGGAGATGCGCCTGCTTTCCATCGTGGAGCGCTACGGTATGGACGTGGTGCATACTTACGCGAAAGCTGTGCAGGACTATGCGGAAAGCGCAGTGCGCCGCATGGTGGCATCCTTGCCGGATGGGGAGTATCGCTTCGAGGATTTTCTCGATAACGATGGCTTCTCTGATTCGCCCATCTGGGTGCGCGTCTGTGTGCGCATTCAGGGAGAGCAAGCGGAGATTGATTTCACAGGTACAGATGCTCAGACCGAGGGCAGCGTCAATGCGAACTTCGCCATTACACTTTCTGCATCGCTGTATGTGATGCGCTGTCTGGTGAAGGAAGATATTCCCTTCAATGCCGGAATTTCGCGAGCCATCACGGTGAGGGCTCCGGAGGGTAGCGTGGTGAACGCCTTGCATCCGGCAGCTGTGGCAGGCGGCAATGTGGAGACCTCGCAGCGCATCACGGATGTCGTGCTTGGTGCGTTGGCCCAGGCTGCGTCTGACCTGACGCCCGCAGCCAGCCAAGGCACTATGAACAACATTACGCTTGGTGGCTATGACCCTCGCACGGGAAGACGCTTTGCTTACTACGAAACCATGGGTGGCGGCATGGGCGGACGTAACGGCAAGCCGGGGATCAGTGGGGTTCATACGCACATGAGCAATACCCGCAACACGCCGGTGGAGGCGTTGGAGCACTATCTGCCGGTATTGATTCGGCAATACCGTCTGAGGCAGGGAAGCGGTGGCCATGGGCAGTATCCCGGTGGAGAAGGGATTGTTCGTGAATACGAAATGTTGGCTCCCACGACGGTTACTGTATTGAGTGACCGTCGTATCGGGCAACCCTACGGAGCGCGTGGCGGAGGGCCTGGTGTGCAGGGACGCAACACGATTCTCTATGCCAACGGCGTCGAGGAAGTGGTCGGCGGCAAATTCCGTAAACTGCTGCAGGCTGGTGATCGGCTACGGATAGAGACCCCAGGAGCCGGAGGTTTTGGGCATTGCGATAAGCTTCGTTGACGAAAGCCGTGGCTCAGCCCCAGCGTACTTTGTAGAGCCGCTTTCCTGGGCTTGCGATCTCTCCCGTCGGATTCAGGAATCTAACACGATAGCTCCACCAGACGCCCTCTCCGGGGTCCGCCATCATGTAGGCAATCCGTCCTGTCTTGGGGTGCAGGCTGATGCTCTTTACGTGATGCAGCTTCCCCAGTTCCGGGTGAAGACGGAATTGTTTGCTGTCTTTATCAAACAGGTAGACTGCCTCCGTGCCAGAGGCAAAAAGCAGATTCTCGGAAGGCCCCGGCGACAGTTCATGCCCGCCGCCCGTGGGCATGCGGTGCTGGCGCAGCAACTGCAAGGGACGCTCCTGGTTTTCGGGATCAAATCGATATTCCTCGACGTCGGTCATCCCGATGGCAAATAGCACCTTGCGGCGCTCATCCCAGACCACGCCGTGGGCAGATTCCAGTGGCGTGCGGAAGATCTCCTGTGCGGAGCGGCTTCGATGGAAGATCACCAACGCATTGCCCCTCGCGTTTACCGATGCGGCGACCACCACATATCCACCCGGCAACAGGCATGCGGAATGGGCGTTGGCTGCGCTCGCATAAAACTTGGTTTCCAAGCTGGCGCGGTCATAGATCACTACACCGCCTGACGAAGACGTCGCCAGGATGCTGCGGCCGTTATCGATTACTTTGCATTCGTCGGTGTCGGTGAAGAGTTTTCCCTGATGGGACTCGGGAAGTCCGGCAGCGCCACGGCTACTCCATGTCCGCGCATCTTCCCAGCGCGCTTCGTTCAGTCCGGTGACCAGACGAAGGTCGTCAATGGTGTCGGCGCCGGATAGCAACATTCGCTCCATGGTCGCGCTGTACGCGAAGGGCACAATGCTGGTTGCGGCAAGGCCACTCAATAGCTGTCGTCGTGTGGTGCGCATTTCCTGTCCTTTCACCCGGCATCTGTGAAGTCTCGATGTCCCATTCTCGTATCACTGCTCCTTGACACTGTCATGACGTCAAGGTCCTTTGACATTCCGGCTAAGCCGCTTTGGCTTCTAGCAGCTTCGCCAGTGCGAGCGTACCCTTTCGAATCTCTTGCGGCGTAAAGGCGGCAAAGCCCAGCGCGAAGCCGCGCAGGTCTGTTCTTTCGATGGCGGAACGGGCGAGCGTCCACAGTTCCAACTTGGATGCCACGCCACGCTGCACTATCTCTTCCGGATCCATCCCGTTACAGAGATACGCCGGCGTATACAAGCCAGCGGCAATCTCCGGCAGTTCCAGAGCGCCTCGCAAATAGCGTTCGGCATCGCGTTGCAGCGCTTCCCGCCGTTCGCCATAGATGGCTCGCATGCGACGCAAGTGGCGAGCGAAATGTCCCTCTTCGATGAACTGCGCCAACGTGGCTTGCGACAGTGTGGGAGGGTGACGGTCCGATTGGAATCGCAAAGAGACAAAGGTATCCATCCATCCCTGGGGCACCAGCAGATACCCCAAACGCAACGAAGGGAAGATGGCTTTGTTGAAGGTGCCCACGTGGAAGATGTCTTCCGCGCCCTGTAAGCCGCGCATGGCGGGAATGGGACGGCCAGAGAAACGGAACTCGCTATCGTAATCGTCTTCAATCAGAACCGCGCCGGACTTTTCCGCCCAGCGCAGCAATTCCAGACGGCGCGGCAGGCTGAGGGTGACGCCAAGCCCGAACTGATGGGCAGGCGTCAGGTAGACCGCGCGCGGTTTGGGACAACGCCGGATGCCGTCCGCCAGGGACAACCCTTCCTCGTCCACATGTACCGGAATAATCTTTGCCTTGGCATTGCGGAACGCATCCAGGGCGCCAAGATAAGCAGGGTCTTCCATCCATACCGAATCGTCGGGCTTCATGACGATGCGTGCAATCAGGTCGAGAGCTTGCTGTGCGCCAGATACGATCAGAATCTGGTCCGGCGAGCAGGAGACTCCTCGCGAAGCACCCAGGTAAGCCGCAATCGCCTCCCGCAGAGCGGGTAGTCCCGCGAGGTCCCCACCCGCCAACATAGCGACATTCGCTTGCCGCATCACCTTTGCGGAGCAGCGGGCCCAAGTCTCCATCGGGAATTCTGAAATCGCAGGCTCGATGGGACGGAAGGGCATTGCCGGTCGCGAGTAGGAGGCAGGCAGAAAGCTCTGGCGCTCTGTCTGCACACTAGCCTTCACGCTTGCCGGTTGGTAGTCGTCAGGGATCTTTGGGCTCACCATCGTGCCCGACCCAACCTGACCACTCAGGTATCCTTCCTGTCGCAGTTGCTCATACACATCCACGGCAATACGGCGGGAGATGCCATGGCTGTCTGCGAGCGAACGGGTAGAGGGCAACCGAGCGCCACGCGGCAGCTTGCCTGCAAGAATGGCATCGCGGATCGATTCGTACAGCCAGCGGCTCAATGTCGAATCCGCAGGCTTGGGTGGCAACGCCAACGGGTGATGCGTAGGGATCTTGGACATGGAAATGGTCCTACGAAAAGCGCGCTAATGGATCTACTGAAGGTACCACGTCGATCCTAGTATGAAGGTAGCAGAACGAATCATAGAGATAGGAGTACCTCGATGAAAGAACGCTTGCAGGCCCACGTTGCCGCCCCCAAGACTTATCAGGTATTGATGGGTGTGTACCGGCACTTACGTAGTTGCGGCATTGAGCATGAACTGCTTGATCTGCTGGATTTGCGCGCCTCGCAGATCAATGGCTGCGCCTATTGCACGGACATGCACTGGAAAGATCTGCGTGCCGCGGGTGTACCGGAACAGAAGCTGTCGATGCTGACCGTGTGGCGGGAGTTTTCTGGCTTTACAGAACGGGAACGGGCTGGGCTGGAATGGTGTGAAGCCGTTACCCTTGTGACCCAAGGTCATGTTCCCGACGAAGTTTTTCGCATTGCACGCGAACAATTCAGCGAAGAGGAATTGGTGAACCTGACGTTGTCCATTTCCGCCATCAACACCTGGAACCGCTTGGCGATTGCCTTCCGTAAAGAAGCGGGCGGCTATCAGCCGGGTTCCATTCAGGCCAAGTGAAAACGTTGTAGTTTGTTAACGGAGCTTGCTGCAAGCACGGTGAGTAGCGTGTCTACACACCGTGCATGCCAAGCAACACAGACGCGATCATGCTGGCAAGCACAGTAAGGGTGATGCCCACAAAGGCGAAGTCGCGGTCGACGGCAAAGGCGAAAGTGGAAACAACCACGCGGGTGAAGGGCGTGAGGATCATAGCGATCACGCCTGCCTTCATTAGTGGTTCCGGATCGTACAGCGGCTTGCCCAGCAATTGCGCCACTTGCAAGGCGACGCCAACGGCGAAAAGTGAGCAACTAACCACCATGCCAATCACTAGAGAGCGGTAGACAATCGAGTAGACGTTTTGCTTGGTTTCCATATCACTCTCCTGCCCCCAGATTGGGAAGGACGATGCCGAAGCGCATTTGCAGCGCTTTGGCAGCCATGGCGTACGCCATATAGACCACCAGGACAATCAGAATCCGTTTCAACGCCACGCTGCTTAGGCGATTCATCACGTGGGTGCCAACGGTCGCGCCGCAGGTAGTGCCTAGCGCGATGGGGCCGACGAGCCCGAAGTGGATTGTTCCTGCGAAATAGAAAAGGGCTGCGCTGACCGCCGCCGTGACGCCGATCATCAATTTGCTGGTGGCGACGGCGACCTTCATCGGGATGTTCATGTACCGGTTCATCGCCGATACCTTCAGCACGCCGCCCCCCACTCCCAGCATTCCCGAAGCAATGCCAGCTAGCAGAGACACACCAGCCCCGATGGAGGTACCCGTAACTACGTACTCGACTTTGCGATGGGCGGACTGATCATAGTAGCTGCCCTCCAGCTGTAGACGGCGCGATAGCTTATCCTGCTCACAATCCATGAAGGCGCCTGCCGCGATGCGCTGGTCGTCCAGCTTACGCGTGCTGTACGCGCCATAGGCCATATTCAGAAGCAATGCGGCGAACACGAGCAGCATGATCCATTCCTGCAGATATAAGGCCAGAATCGCTCCGACGATAGCGCCCACAGTGGTGAAAATTTCCAGGAACATCGCCACTTTGAGATTTGTGATGCCTTGTTCCACATAACGTGATCCACCCGCATTCGAGGTGGCGATCACCGAAACAATGCTCGCGGCAACCGCGTACTTCATGGGTAAATGCAGAATCAACACCAGCATCGGCACGATAAATAAGCCGCCGCCGATGCCCAGAAGAGATCCGAAAAAACCAGCAATGGTGGCCCCGCCAAATAGAAGGGCGATTTCGTATACCCCGCCCGTCATGCGTATACACCTGTGGGGTTGTGCGGGGACTTCTGATTCTGATTGCTATCCATCGCCGTGGTTGCCATTGCTGTAGCCGTCTCCTGTCTCAGTGTCGCATTCCGGCTCAGCGCGATGCGCCGCCGAAGTGCGCTGCCCGCCCCCCAGCCGTGTCCCGCGCCTGTGGTGGAGTGAGGTAGAATTCCCGTCAATGCTGACACGCCGAAGTTTCCTCCAATTCGCTTCCGCTGGCGCCGCAGCCAGTGTGATGAGTCCGTTTCCCGTAAATGGACAGGCGCAACGGCCCAATATCGTGGTGATTCTTGCCGATGATTTGGGATATGGGGATACGGGCCCTTATGGGGCGACAAAGGTTCGCACGCCCAACCTGGACCGCCTCGCCGAAAGGGGCTTGCGCTTCACGAATGCATACTGCACGACAGCTACCTGCACGCCCACCCGCTATTCATTGCTAACGGGGGAATACGCATTCCGCAATCCACGGGCCGCAGTATTGCCCGGTGATGCTCCCATGCTGATCTCACCCGGAAGGCACACGGTGGCTTCGGTATTGAAGCAAGCGGGGTATCACACCGGAGTCGTGGGTAAGTGGCATCTGGGACTCGGCGACGGCAATGTGAACTGGAACGCGGATGTGACACCTGGGCCAGAAACGCTGGGTTTCGATTATTCTTTCCTCATTCCGGCTACCGGAGATCGCACGCCTTGTGTCTATGTGGAGAATGGCCGAGTGGTGGGTCTGGACCCGAAGGACCCGATCACCGTGCAGTACGACAAGCCCATTCCCGGTGAACCAAACGGCGTGGATAACCCAGGCATGCTGCGTTGGTATCCCAGCCACGGCCACAACATGGCGGTGGTGAATGGGGTTAGCCGTATCGGCTACATGAAAGGTGGCGAAACGGCCCGCTGGGTGGATGAAGGCATGGCCGATACGATAACGGCAAAGGCCAAGGCTTACATCGCGAAGCAGGCGCCAACTGCTCGGGAAGGGAAGCCCTTCTTTCTATACTTCGCGACCAATGACGTCCATGTACCGCGCGTGCCCCATCCGCGTTTTCAAGGGAAGACGGAATGCGGCATTCGCTGCGATGCCGCTCTGCAATTTGACTGGTGCGTGGGCCAGATCATGGAAGCACTCGATGCCCAACAGCTCACGGAAAACACTCTGATTGTCTTCACCAGTGACAATGGTCCGGTCATTGATGACGGCTATGAAGATGGAGCCTTCGAAGATCTGAACGGACACACCCCTGCGGATAAGCTGCGTGGGAGCAAATACAGCATTTACGAAGCGGGAACACGCATGCCCTTCATCGTCAGTTGGCCGGGGCGCGTGAAGCCCGGTGTTACAGATGCGGTCGTCAGTCAGGTTGATTTTCTGGCGAGTTTTGCCGCATTGACCGGCGCGTCGGTTCCCGTGCAGGCAGGTCCGGATAGCGAGAACATGTTGCCCGCGTTGTTGGGCGATTCGCCCCAAGGACGAAGTTCCGTAGTGCAGCAAGCCGCAGGCATCATCGCCTTGCGTCGCGGGAAGTGGAAGTACATTCCGGCGAGCGAACGGCAAATTGGAGGCATGACCTGGAACCGCGCGCAGCGTCCGGCAGGCACGCCAGATGAGCTGTTCAATCTGGAGCAAGACCCCAGTGAAGAAATCAACATTGCACGCCAGTTTCCGGATGTGGTGAAGAGTATGGCGGCGGAACTGGAAGCAATCCGCGCCAAGCCGCAGGTGAAGCGATAGCGCCACTGCCTGTTGTCTCAGCACGAGAGCATCGCCGTTCCCTACAATGCTCTCGCGCTAAGCCTATCAGCTAGGCGGAAGGGTGAAGAATCAGCTTACCCGCTGTTGCACGGGAGGCGAGCGCTTCCTGCGCCTTGCCCGCGTCTTCCAGCTTGTAGGCGGAATCGATGCGCACCTGCAACGCTCCCGAGGCAATGCTCCCGAAGAGTTCCCCCGCGCGCCAGTTGATTTCTTCCGGTGTCTGCATGTAGTTCGCAAGGTTTGGCCGCGTCAGGTACAGGCTGCCATTGGCGCTCAGTTCCAGCGGCGAGAATGGTGCGATAGGGCCGCTGGACTGTCCGAAAGTGACCATCATGCCCCTCGGCCGCAGACTCTTCAGTCCGTCCGCGAATGTGCTCGCTCCCACGGAATCGTAAACCACGTCCACGCCGCGCCCGTCCGTGATCTGCTTCGCGGCTTCCAGAAAGCTCTTGCTGGTGTAGAGCACGACGTGGTCCGCGCCTGCCTGCCTGGCAAGCTCCGCCTTTTCCGGTGTCGACGTCGTGGCAATCACCTTCGCGCCAATCGACTTGGCCATTTGCACCAACAGCAGTCCCACGCCGCCAGCAGCGGCATGCACAATGGCCGTATGTTCGGGCTGCAAGGGGAATGTGGATTTCACCAGATAGTGTGCGGTCAGGCCCTGCAGGAATGCTGCTGCGGCCACATCCAGGCTGATGCCTGCGGGCACTTTGGCAAGCACCCGCGCTGGAACGACGGCGTACTCTGCATAGCCGCCCGGCTTCATGGACCACGCTACGGCATCTCCCTGCGCAAAGCCCTCGACGCCATCGCCAACTTCTTCGATGGTCCCGGCGCCTTCCATCCCCGGCGTAAAGGGCAGAGGATTCTTATAGAGCCCGGTGCGCTGATAAATATCGATGAAGTTGACGCCGCTCGCCCGTACCTTGACGAGAACTTCACCATCGCCGGGCTGGGGGCGCGCCGTTTCCCTGAGAGTGAGAACCTCGGGTCCTCCGTACTGCGCAATCTGAATCGCTCGCATCGTAGCCATGTCGTAGTCCTTCCTCTGGCGATGTGTTTCCCTGAAGGCAGTAGCCGTAAAACGGCCCTATCCTGCTATCTGGCGGTGGCAGCTCGGTTGGGCTGAAAAAGAAGCCGTAGCCCTCGGCGCAGATGTAGGAAGGTCGCAAAGATTACCAGCCAACCCAGAACAAAGGGAAATAGCAGCAGTTCGCCCAGGGTTTTTACAGACCCCGCGCCTTGCAAGCCGTAGCGTGCCGCCAGCATGCCTTTCGCACTGCGGCGATGGGCTATATCCAGCCAGAAACAATCCGCATTCTCGTTGGCAATCAATATCTTCGCGGGCAACTGCAGCGCCGCCCACCACTTCCAGCGATTCAGAATCGGCGAGTCCGCGCAAAGCAGCACCAGGGCCTGATAGTCGTTGTCCCGGAACTCTTTCAGCAGTTTGCTCCGTGCGCTGCCATTGGGGAAATCCTGGGTGTGGTACACCTTACGCGCAAAAATGGGGCTGTCGGCAGAAGGGTCGTGCTGGCAAGTCAGTAAATCGACATCCACGGCGCCACCACAAACCACTCGCAACACCGGCGCAAAGCGCTCCGCAAGCTCGCGGGAGCCGCTTTCGATCAACAGCACGCGCGTGATGGGGGGAACCGTACTACGCAAGACAAATCGCATGGGCCTGATTTCCAGGGAAACAGAGCGGAGCCTCACGTGTCAACGCGGTCTTTGCGAACGGTGCGCTCATAATTAGTTCACGACGCGCACCGGAGAGGATCCCAGCCGGTTTCGCAGAATCACCTCCACGCGTCGGATTGCGCTTGCATCTCCATCCACCGGGAAGGTGGCGCGCAGAGAAAACTGTCCACCCTGGGCGCTTCCCCGGTAGAACGCAGAAAACAGATCGGAGACGGTTGCTTGCAGTCCGGACGCATCGCCGAGCACCTGATTATTGGCGTCAAAGAACCGGAATTCCATGGATGAGGCTGACCGGGTGTTGTCAAAACCGCTGACCCGCACCACCAGACTGCCGGATTGTGCCTGCATGCTCCCATCAGTCAACCTGGGGGTCTCCGACCGGATTTCCACCAGGCTGTCGTGGACCCATTGCTGCATGGCGCCCACAAGACGAATTTTGCCGGCGGCTGTGCCCGTGGCAAAGATGGCAGTCGACGCCCCTTCCGCGCCGAACACGGCGTTGGTCGTCCCAGCCGGAATGCGGAATGTCAGGCTGCGCGTCCCACTGGCGATGAAACGAATAGCTCCATCATCCGGCATTTCGCCGATGTCCTGTTCGAAACGCAGGCTGAGTGTGCCGCTTAACTCGCGTATGGCGGGCGCGGCAATTTGGACGCGCGCGTGGGACTGGGTGTTGCTATCGACGAGAGCTGACGCGCTTTCCAGCGTGAAGTTCGGAACCTCGGCCTCCAGGCCCATACCCGTCAGCCGGATACTGCGACTATCGACGTTCAATGACGCGGTTACCAAGCCGGTGCTTGTCGGGGCAAAGCGAACTTTGAACTCCAGCAGTCCGTCGGTCGGAACGGTGCGAGTGCCTTCAGGCGCTTCCAGCAAGGCATAGTTTCCGGAATTGTTGCTGAGCAAGGGTGCTGCGATCACCACGCTTCGTCCGGTATTGTTCAGGATGCGGTACGTCTTGGTGTAGGCCTCCCCCACACGCACATTGCCAAAATCCGAAGTTGATCCATTGATGATCTGTCGCTGGCCCAGCGTGTCTATTTCGTACATCACCGTGCGGCCACTCGCGGAGCCCTTCAGCACATAGGTCTTTAGACCCACAGCCAGATACGCTTCGTAGCATTGTGGCTTGGGAGGCAGATAACGCACCTCAAACTGGTAGTTTTGTCCGCCCGCAAGCAGACCGGGTGGGTTGGATCGATCAATCATGAGGTTGAAGGCGATACCGCCGCCAGATCCGCAGACGTCCGTCTTGGCCACAACAGCCACATTTGAAATCGTCTCCGACGCGCCACCCAGATTGCGAATCTGAAAGGTCAGGTCCGCCATGTCGTTTTCCCGGATGTCCGGGAAGACAACTTCAGCGTTCTGCAGTGCGGGCGTCGTGGGGACAACCACTTCGTTCACAACGGTACGAGTCAAATAAAGCTGAAGTTGGGCGTGGGCGCTCAGCGCAAATAATAAAAGAATAGCCAGCAGAATGCGCATCAGTTTGCCCCCGACGTGGAAATCGTAATGGAGGGACTGCCGATCCGGATTACCGGGGTTACGGAACCGCCACCACTGCTACCGCTGCTTCCGCCACCACTCAGACCGGCTGCTGCCACAGCCCCGCCTGCCGCGCCAGCAATCACCAGTGCCATCCATAGCTTCTTGTTTCCACCGGAGCCGCGTTTCACCCGGATGTAGGAATTTGCCGAGGCTCCATCTTGTTGAGTCGCCTCTGTTTCCGCTGGGGAAGAACGATGTACGCGCACCATTACCTGCTTTGCATTGGCGCTTTCCTGCTCACCGGCTTTTGGGGCCGGAGGCGTGTAGTCCCTGGGCGCTTGCGTCCTGCGATCAGGCAGAGAATCAGATTTCGGTTCAGATTGCGCTGGTTCGGACACGCTCTGTGCCGGAGCCATCCGTCCGATTCTTGATTCCGACGCGGCTTCTTTGGTTGTTTGTGGCGGCGCAGCGTCGGGAGTCTGGTTCTCCTGCTGCCTGCTGATGGTTTCTACTGGGGGCGGTTGCTGTCTGGGAGCAACTGGCTCCCTCCGTTCCAGGTGGACTTCCACCATCGCTCCCGCACGAATCGCTCCGTAGGCGGCGATCACATGGATGAACGTGACGCCCGTTTCCGCACGCCAATCAAAACCCTGCACCGCTGCCTCTCCGCGTTGATCGCTGATAGCGATCTCAGAGCTCAGCCCGTTTAGGAAGACTCCCCCCGGGCCGACTTCCGGCAGGCGGAAGCTGACGGTAGCTCCTTGCACGGGCATGCCCCATTCATCGGTAATCCGAACGTGCAGGTTATGGGCGGAAAGCACTCCCGCAGGTTCCTTCAGGGGAGCTGTGGTGACAGTCTGAATCTGCAGGCGGGCTGGCGGGGCGTCACTGGGTCGGCCAGCGCCCGAACCCGCTGATTGGGCCGGCAAATAGGGGCAAGCCAGCAATAGAGCCATCCACACAGCCAGTAAGCGAAAGGCAAAGCCCGGTTTTTGCGAGAAAAGCTCCCGGTAGGGGTAGAGGCTATTGGCGTGCATCCGGAGCTCCTTGGGAGGGGACGTACATCACGAAACAAAACGCCCCGGCAGTGTAGTGGCCGCCTTTCGCGCATATTCTCACGGGAATCTGTTCCCTTTGTCGCAGTTCTGTACTGGTTTGGAACCCATTGGGGATTTGGCGCGGCATCAAGGAATCGGCGTCCGAATACGGAATGGTGATTCCGTGGAGGCTCCCCGTCATGCCCGCGTTGCCCAGGAAATCCTGCGTTACCCTGGAAATACCGTCGCCATGCCTAGCGCTTCCGCCCAACCACCCGCCCGTCTACCGATCGCGCTCACCATCGCAGGCTCTGACCCTAGCGGTGGCGCTGGAATTCAAGCGGATCTCAAGACCTTTCACCAGTTCGGCGTCTATGGGCAGGCCGTCATAGCCCTGCTGACCGTGCAGAACACACGGGAAGTCCGGCGCGTGCAGGTGATGTCGCCATCCCTGGTGGCTGACCAACTGCGGGCGGTGCTAGACGATATCCCGCCCGCGGCTGCAAAAACCGGCGCCCTCGGGAACGCGGAGATGATTCGTACGATAGCTCGCCAAGCGGCCAGCTTCCGTTTCCCGCTGGTTGTGGATCCGGTGATGATTTCCAAGCACGGCGCTCCCCTGTTGGCTCCCGATGCCCATCAGGCCCTGCGGGATGAATTGCTGCCGCACTGCTATCTAGTCACTCCGAATCTGCACGAGGCGGGCGCTATTCTGGGGCGGGACCTGGAAACGGTCGCCGCCATGCGGGAGGCTGCCGAAGCGATCGCCGCGCTGGGACCCAAGTCCGTCTTGATCAAGGGCGGTCATTTGGAGGGAGACGCGCTAGATATTTTGTTCACCGGCGGCATCGTCTACGAATTCCCGGCGGACCGCTACGACACGCCGCACACCCACGGCACCGGCTGTACCTTCAGCGCCGCCATTACGGCTTGTCTTGCACGCGGCTTGGCGCTTCCGGAGGCGGTTGAGGTCTCAAAACGATTTATCACCGAGGCTATACGCACTAACCCGGGGTTGGGGCGCGGTAACGGTCCGGTGAACCATTTTGCAGATGTAAGTTTTCTAGCTGAAGGGTGAGCGGATTTCCCCTGCGGTTTCGGTCCTTTGTATGGTCTGATATGCTCCAACGGTTGGGCAATCTGCCTGCATCCCGGGGTTGCGGCTTGGCGCAAGGGCTCTGGTGAAAACAATTGCGCTGGTGAATGTAAGCAAGCGCTACGGCTGATGCGAGGAGAATAAGACGAAAAATGGCTCGAACACTGTCTATCGATATTGGTGGGTCCAAAATCAAAGCCATGGTTTTGGATGCGGAAGGGACTCCCATCACGGAACGGGAGCGCGAAAAAACACCCAAATCTCCCACGCCGGATGCGGTCATCAACATCATTCTGGAACTGGCGGCGAAGCTGGGCGAATTCGACCGGGTATCAGTTGGTTTTCCTGGCGCGGTGAAAGCGGGCGTCATCGAAACGGCTCCCAATCTTGGTACGGCAGACTGGCATCATTTCGATCTGGAGCGGGAATTGGCCTCACGTCTTGGCAAACCGACCCAGGTGGCCAATGACGCTACGGTGCAGGGGCACGGCGCAATCACCGGCCATGGCGTGGAACTGGTTCTGACGTTGGGCACGGGGCTTGGCACCACGCTCTTCATCAATGGCATCGCCGTACCCAATCTGGAACTCGCCCATCACCCCTTCCGCCACGGACGCACCTACGAGGAAATGCTTGGCCGTGCGGCCCTGGAGCGGGATGGCGAGAAGAAATGGAATAAGCGCCTGCAGCAGGCGCTCGAACAGCTGCATCGGTTGTTCTACTACGATTCGGTGGCGCTAGGCGGCGGCAACACGAGCGTTATCAGCTTCGACCTGCCCGCGAACGCGCGCATCATTCCAAATATCTCGGGGATTCTTGGCGGGGTCCGCCTATGGGACGCGCCCCGTCCTGTTGCTCAGCTCACCGGAGCCAACCACTAGAAGGTGTTGCGTTCGTTGCCGGGCAGGTTTCTGGTGGCTTCCGTTCTGCGGAAGAGCGGTGCGACCTGCCCGCATAGCCTCTTTCGGCCAAGCGCGGCGTGTCTACTGGGAGTTCAGCCCGGTAGAATCTCCTGATTCACCAGACGCCGCACGAAATCCAGGTCGCCATCCAGAAAATCGTAACTTGGCAGGCGATTGCGGTCTTCCCACAGGAACTGCTCGAAGGCCAGGTTCTGAGGTTCTCCTGTGAAGTCGATCACGTCAAAAAACAGCAGAATCACCTTGCGGTGGTTGGGATAGTCGCATTCATAGCGCCCGATCTCCCGGCCCACTTCGGCTTCCACGCCTAGCTCTTCCCGCAGTTCCCGCTGCAACGCCTCTTTCGGGCTTTCCCCCAACTCCAATTTGCCGCCGGGAAATTCCCACTTCAGGGGGAAACTGCCCGTTGCGCGACGTTGTGCGATCAAAAAGCGGGATTCCCGCTTGATGACAGCGGCAACGACTAGCAACGGAGGGCGTTTCGGGTTCATTTTCTGAATTGCTACCATCCTAACAAGGGACTTTGTGACCGAGCGACAAATAGAATCCCCAGAATTGACGCGGATCGCAAGCGAGACCCCGCAAAGTGTAAAAGTACGGACCTGGGACAGGCGCGAAGCACACCGCCTATTAGACGCGGCGAGCTGATTGGTCTTTTTCCATTCGATGTTCAGCGAAGCTCTTCTGCATCATTTTCAATGCGCGGGTCAGTGGGCCGACCGGTTCTCTCCCGTCCATGCCGTGCGCGTGGAAAATCCCGTCTGTGGCGATATTCTGGAACTGAGCGGCCAACTGCTGGATGGTCGTCTGGCATCCGTCGGTTTCCGGGTAAGGGGTTGTACGGCCTCCATTGCGGCAGGTGCTGCTTTGGCGACGTTGCTGGATGGCGCGACCTGGGACGATGCGGCTCGCGTGGATGCCGTTGCCGTGGAAGATGCACTAGACGGATTGCCCAGCGCCTCGAAACATGCGGCACGGCTGGCTGCGGATGGCGCTCGGAAACTGCTGGAACACCTTCGGGCCACACCCTCCACCTAAAGCTGTCTTTTCCCGAACCCATACCGTAACTCACGAATCGATCAACGAAGGATATTCACGACCCGATGGCGCAGCCTGACCTATCCATGCCTCTTCAGTTCCTCCGGGGCATCGGAGCCGGGCGCGCCAAGACCATGGCCGCGCGCGGCCTGCATACCGTCCAGGACCTGCTGTTCTATATGCCCCATCGGTATGAGGACCGCTCCAACCTACGCAGTATTCGTGAGCTACAACCCGGGGAGATGGCCACCATTCTGGTGGAGGTAACCTCGCTTCATAGCAAGACCCTACGTCGCGGTTCCCGTCTGGTCGAGGTCATCTTTCATGACCATAGCGGCGCTTCCATTGTGGGTAAGTGGTTCAACGGAGCCTGGTTGACCGATTTTTTCAAACCTGGCATGCGCATTGCCCTATTCGGCAAGGTCGAGTTCGAATCCTATACGCGCTCGCTCAGCATGATGCATCCCGACTATGAGGTGCTGGACGCTGATGCCGAATTGGATACGGAAGACGCGACTGCCGCGTCCCTCCATACCGGCCGCATCGTGCCTGTATATTCCTCCATCGGCAAAATCAGCGGCCGTGTGCTCCGCAGTTACCTCTACACGCTACTGCAGCAGTTGCCGCCGATTGAAGATGCACTGCCAGAGGTGGTGCGTGAGCCTTTGAAGCTGATGCCCTATTGGCAGGCCGTCACCGAAGCACATTTCCCTTCGCAGCATACTCCCATCCGTCATTTGAACCAGTTCCGTAGCGACGCGCAGTTCCGACTGATCTTCGAGGAGTTTTTCTGGTTGGAATGTGGTCTGGTTGCCAAACGCTTGCGGGCTCGCCAGGAACAAGGAATTTCCTTTGCCCTGACGGATGCCGTCCGGGATCAGATTAAGCGTATGCTGCCGTTTCGGCCCACGGGAGCCCAGAAACGTGTGCTGAAAGAGATTGCGGACGATATGCAGTCCGAAGCGCCTATGCTGCGCATGCTGCAGGGGGATGTCGGCAGCGGCAAAACCCTTGTCGCCGCTGAAGCCGCCATCATCGCCATGGAAAACGGTTGCCAGGTAGCGGTTCTGGCTCCCACGGAAATTCTGGCCGCGCAACACCATATTTCGTTCCGTCGTCTGATGGAGCCTCTCGGCTATGAGGTGCTGTTACTTACCGGATCGGACAAGGGGAAAGACCGTTCGCTAAAGCGTCGTGCGGTCGAGCAAGGTTTCGCCAAGCTGGTGGTTGGCACCCACGCCCTGATTGAAGACAGCGTGAACTTCCACAAGCTGGGCTTGGTAATTATTGATGAACAGCACCGTTTCGGTGTGATGCAGCGGTTCAACCTGATGCGGAAGGGGGAGACTCCAGACGTTCTGGTGATGACCGCTACTCCCATCCCACGCACCCTGTCGTTGACGCTCTATGGTGATCTCGAAGTCTCTGTCATTGACGAGATGCCGGCGGGGCGCAAACCCATCATCACCACCAATGTGCCCGAAGTGCAGGTGGAGCAGGCATGGAGCTTGGTTCGCCAACAAATTGATTTGGGGCATCAGGCCTACGTCGTATATCCCTTGGTGGAAGAAAGCGAAAACGCCTCACGGAAAGCGGCGGATGAGGCTCGGGAACACCTGCAAAACTTCGTGTTCCCAGACCTTACTGTGGAACTGCTCCACGGCCGCATGAAGTCGGCGGAAAAGGAGCAGGTGATGGATCGCTTCAAACGAGGCGACGTTCACATTCTGGTTGCCACTACGGTGGTGGAGGTGGGTGTTGATGTGCCCAATGCCACCGTGATGGTGATCGAGAATGCGGAAGGCTTTGGCCTTGCCCAATTGCATCAGCTGCGAGGACGTGTGGGTCGTGGTGATGCCCAAAGCTACTGCGTGTTGGTGACATCGCGTATGAGCCCGGATGCCCAGCAGCGCATCCAGTGTATGGTTTCGACCAACGACGGGTTCCGCATCGCTGAAACCGATCTCCAGTTGCGGGGACCCGGCGAGCTTTTCGGCACCAAACAATCCGGCCTGCCGGCTTTCCGCTTCGGTGACCTCCTGCGCGACCAGGAGATTCTGGACCGCGCCCGCAGCGAAGCCACGGCATTCGTTACCCAATATCGCGGGAAGCCGGAACTTGCCAAGGCTTATGACTATTTGCGAGAGCACTGGCAGCGGCGCTACGGCTTGGTTCTGGTAGCCTAGCGGGCGGTGCGCGGCGTTGGCGCTGGTAGCGCAGCCGGACAGCCGCAGAGAGAATGAAAGGTTGCGAGTAGAAACAGCATGCGAATCATTGCAGGGGAATTTCGGGGACGCCGCCTGAAAAGTCTGCCGGGCATGGAAACCCGGCCTACGCCGGACCGTCTGCGCGAGTCGCTCTTCAGCATCATCGAGCGGGAACTGCCGGAACGCCATTTCGCGGACCTCTATGCAGGCACGGGATCGGTGGGACTCGAGGCCTATAGCCGTGGTGCGTCTTTTGTTACTTTCGTCGAGTTCGGAGCCAAGGCGGCCGAGGTGCTGGCGGAGAACATACGTTTACTAGGGATTGCCAACAGCGCGAAGGTGCTACGGCATCCGGCGCGCAAGGCCGTGCGGTCGCTCGTCGCTGATATCGTCTTCCTTGATCCGCCCTACGAAGAACTTCGCGAATACAGAGATACGCTGGAATCGCTGGCTGAGTCAGCGGTCTCTCTGGTGTTGGTGCAGCATCCATCCAAACTCCAGCTTTTGGAACAATACGGATCACTAGCCAGATCTCGTGTGCTGCGCCAAGGGGACAACGTCGTTACCTTTTACCGAAGGGCAGAATCGCCTGCTTCCGCAGAAATTCCCGCTGCGGAACAATACGATGCTGTCGCGGACGATCCTCTCCCCAGCGAGAGCCAGAGCGTAGAAGGGTAACGAAGTCCGGAACAAAAGAAGGGGCGGCTTCGTTTAGCCACCCCTTTTGATTCGTTTATCGCTTAGCAGGGGCCCGTAGCCCCGCCGCGCACTAGGCCTGCAAATCGGCCAGCACCCGTTCCGGATGTCCATCAGCCTTTACCCGGCGGTAGATCTTCAGCACCTTGCCGTCTTCTCCAATCACAAAGGTGGACCGTTCAATGCCCATGCTCTTCTTGCCGTACATGTTCTTTTCCACCCAGACTCCATAGTCATTGGCTGTCTTCTTTTCCACGTCGGCCAGCAGGGGGAAGGTCAGGTCAAACTTGCTCTTGAACTTCGCCTGGGCACTGGGCTCATCCGGTGAAATGCCGATCACTTCGACACCCAGCTTCTTGAATTCGCTTACAGTGTCTCGAAACTGACAGCTCTCTGTAGTGCATCCTGGTGTGTCAGCCTTCGGGTAGAAATAGAGCACCACCTTCTTGCCGCGCAACGCTGACAACTGGAAAGGGGTCTCGCTGTCGGTCTGCAGCTCGATCTCAGGAGCCAGTGCCCCTTCGGAAACGGTGGAAGTGGACGAATTAGTAGCCATAGCAATATCGATTCTACGACGCCGTGCTTCGCTGCAACACGGATAGTAAATTCAGGGAATAGTGCCGGTAGTTCAAGGTCGCTAGCCGACTAACCCGTGAACGTGTCGTGGAAGTGGAGAAAGAGAGCAGGGAAGGGCTGCGCGACGTGGCGCCCAGAGTGTGGAATGGAACACGAAAGAAGGCCAGGAAATTGGCCTGCGCGACTAGTCTTTCGCGCTCTCATTGACCATTTTCTTGAACTTCACGCGTTGCTCGTCGGTCAAAATCTCCATGATTTTGTCCTGACCCGAAGCCTTCACTTCGTCCAACTGATCCTGCAGCGCGTGATAGTACTGAAAATAGTCGTCTAGAACAATCTGCAACTGCTCCCGTTGCGGCCCGGTCAAATCCAGTTCCGTCGAAAGAGTTGTCAGCGTCAGGTTTCGGTCCATTTCCTGGGGCGTCAACGCGGAGGCATAATTCCCGTTGTCAGCGGTGATGGTCATCGCAATTGCTCCGACAAGCGCTCCGCACAGAAAAATCAGTGCAAAGGTCAGAACAACGCGCGGGTTACTCCAGGAATAGTGCCGGTTTGCCACTTAGTCACCGCTCCGGTAACTGGCCAGAGTCGCTAACATGTTCTGCCTATCCTGTTGACGGTCAAGCCCCAGATTTGAGGGGTGTTCCGCCCGAATCAGCGTGCGCTCCGTGTGCCGGGCGAGCACGTTGGAATCGGAAGACCGGGCGAACAGAAAGCCAGCCAACAAGGCCATCAATACCAGCGAAGCGAAACTCAATTGCTTTGCTAGTGCAGGGGATACAAACAGATCCCAAATGGAAGAAGGACGGTCTGCTTCAATGCGTGCCATCACGCGGGCCGTGAAGTCCCTACCCAACTGCGGGACATTCTCCGGACAGCGCAGTTCGTGCATCAGTTCCGCCTGCTCGCACATGCGCTCGACCCCTTGGCGCGTCATACCTGCCTCAAATCCTTCCTCAATCAGCTCGCGATGGGCGCCGCGTGTTGCATTTATCAACTCCGCTAGCTCGTCTCGCTGCTTTTCCGTCAATTTACGGTGATCCATTGACTCTGCCCTCAAGCAACCTGGTAATACGACTTGGGAAAATTGGTAATCCTCCCGCCTCCAGAGGCCTCCGCGGAATAATTCCCGCGCCAAGAACCCCTTATTCACCCTTAACGAATGAGGGGACGATGCCCCAACGCTCCGCCACCTTCACCAATTTCTGGCGGGCGCGGAATAGCTTTACTTTGATTGTATTTTCGTTGATTCCGGTCATGCTTGCCAGCTCTTCCACGGAGTGCCCTTCCACTTCTTTCATTAGAAGGAGAGAACGCTCTTCCGACGAGAGCTTAGAAAGCAATTTGGCCAGGTAGTCGCGGCGTGCCAATGTGGTGTCAACCGGGGCCACCAAGTCGCGCGCTGCTTCGGAATTCTCCATGCGCAGGGTCTCTTCTTCAGAGAAATCACTCTCGTAGACCAGCTTTCGCACTTTCTTCTTCCGCAGATAGTCATAGCACTCGTTCACCGTGATCTTGTAGACCCAGGTGAGCAGAGAACTGCGGAAATCGAAGTTCTTCAGCGAAAAGTAAACTTTAGAGAAGACCTGCTGTGCGATATCCTCGGCATCGTTGTGATTCCGGAGAATGCCGTAAATGATAGAAAACACTTTGGCTTGGTAACGTTCGACGATCTGGCGAAATGCGAGATCGTCGCCGGCCTGAGCTCGGCGTACCAAAGTGGCTTCTTCAGAGTGCTGGTAATCCACGCGCGCTTTCGTCTTCGTGGCCGCACTGCTAGCGGCCGCGTCAATGGCAGCGACGTCAGGTACGGGAACGGAGATTACGCCGGTGATTGTGCTCATGCCAGTGGGACGCCGTTCGATTCTGCCAGGTTTCATTAACCTGCAGCGGCGAATAGACGAATTTCGGGGGATTTTTTGCCCCCGGCAAGCTGAGCGAAAGCAAGCCGGCGAACCGCGTGCCGTGCTGAGGAGGCTGCGGCGGATGCCTGTGGTCACACCCACGGTTCAGTGGGCCCTTCCACAGCATTTTGCGAGGATATCAGATCCGCAGGCTCAATTCTCTAGCGGTGATCACGAATCAAGGCGGGGACTACGGGTGGAAATTATCCACCACGATCAAAGGGTTGGGCCGTTCACTGATCTGGTGATTGTTTTCGGGTCTACCGGATCCAATCGGGTTTCGTCCCGGCAGCAGGCGCAAATTCCAGGGGAATAGGTACGAATCGCGCAAACGTCGCAATAGTAAGTCAGCCGCAACTGCTTGCCATCGCGGTAGGTGAAGAGCGCCGCTTGGTGAATTGGCAAGATGACGAAACTGCCATCTTGCTGACGATTGCCGTAGACTTCAAAATCCCACCCGTTTAGTCGCCGGTCTTTCAGTACTTTGTTGGTCTGCTCATCGCCGCTTAACGGCATCTTGGCGCCGTCTTCCAGTTCCAGCCAAGCCAGACCCTCTGCAGGCATCACAAGTTTTCCGCGAAAGCGCTGTGGAGGTCGTTCCGCCCACGCGTCTGGTGTAGCTAGTGCCGCTAGTGCGGCGCTCAGGATGTGACGTCGGTATAGCATTGCGGTATGCAACCCGTGGGCATCGACACGGTCGTCAAACGACGGCGTTTTCCGCCGACCGTGCATTGCCAGAATCTGTTCCGATCATGCCACAAAACAGCGGAGGCTCGGATGCGCGATCTTACGAGCGCTCCTCCCACACCAAGTTTCGCCCAAACGATGCTCCCCCGTTCGCGCTATTCCTTTGCCTCTTTTGCCGCCGTTGAAGCGAGCCAGGTCGCCAACTGTTCCTGGGTTTCTTTCGGGAAACGGTTGAAGTCCAGCGGCTCTTTCACCGAGAGTGCCGATTCGTTGCCCAGCGAGCGGTAGGTCGCTTGTACCCGTTCGAGTCCGATGCGAAGCAGCGTGGGCGACGCGTATCGGTCTCTCGTTGGGGCAATTACCAACACCGGCTTGGGGCTGAGCAGCGCCAAAACTTCTGGATCATCAATGGGCAATCGTTGCGGATTGCGCTCAAACTCCGCAAGTTGGGGAAGAATGCCCTGCCAACGTCCGTATTGCGCCAGTCCTTCTGTTGCCTGCAATTCTTTCGTCTGCTCCGGGGATTCCGGCCGTTGCGGACGAAATCCGGCAACCATCGCGACTCCCGCAATTTTGTCGGGATCCATTGCTCCGGCGTACATGGCTACACGAGCGCCCAAGGACCACCCGGCGAGATAGATTCGTTTCCCGTCCACTCCCGGAATACGCCCGGCCATGTCCACGGCGGCGCGTGCATCGGCCACCATCTTCCCCATCAGGCTCCACGCCGGATAGCGCCGATAGAAGGGATGGGCCTGATGTATGCGGCTTCCAAACCCGATCTGATCAAAGGCCATCACCGCAAATCCCTTGGCGATCAACTGGTCGAGCAATGATCGGAAGTGCCGCGAATACCCGGTCGGATGTGCTTCCTGATGCAGCCAAATCACAATAGGCAGCTTCGCATCGGCAGAAGCCGTTGTCGGGCGATAGAGGTCCGCGCGTAGGTCATCGCCAAACCCGACGGCCCCCCATGTGAAGTTTTTCCCGTGCAGAGGGCGCTGAAAGAGGCCGGAAAGCCAACCGTCATTGGGATATGTCGACGGTTTCCCACCCGGAGCCAGTTCGAAGGGCAGGGCTGCGGGTTCATCGCCCAGAAGCGTCTGCAGCGCCGCGCGAATATCCGATTTCTGTTTGGTCCACCCGGCTTGGTCCGTTGGCAAAGAGCGCGAGATGTTGATCGGCGCAACCATCTGCTTTGGGACAGTCCGCCGGGCCGCCGTTTCCTTTTCCCAACGCTGATGCTGGTAGTCCAGCGTTAGGGTCTCCGGTCGATGCCCGCCCGGTCTGCCGAACACGTGGTCCAGAAAGTCGACGTACTCTTCGATGTCCCCTGCGGTCGTCGCGTGTTCGCCAGCTCGCAATTGCAGCGTCACTTTGTCTTCCGCTCCCAACAACCGGTAGACACGTTGCACGGAGCGATAGCCACGTTCAATGCCATAAGGCGCGCCCTGTCCCTCCGAATATGCCGAGGCGATCATCAAACCGCGCGGAGCCACCATGCTCATCACAAGATTCTGATCGATGGGCAGTTTGTCTTCGCGACCGGCGAAAAACCGCAATCTCGGGTGAAACCAGTGGGGGAAGTTGCCTGTGATCTGTTCGATGGTTTCGTTGCTGTAGATATCCGTCGTGTAGCGCCAGGGATTGGACTCCCCGGTGTTCCCGCTGGATAGAATCACTGCGCCAATGCGCTTATCAAAAGCGGCGGCCATCAGAGCCTGCTTGCCGTTGCGGGAATGGCCGGTGATGCCGATCTGCGCTCGGTTCACCTGGGGTAGTGTGTATAGGTAATCGATGGCGCGTGATGCTGACCAGCCCCAGCGGGCGATGGTGGAGAAATCGTAGTCCGGGTAGACCTCGATCAGCCCATCGCTATAGTCCTTAATGGCGTAGTTGGGGTCTGATGCGGAATAGAACACGCCGATATAGCCCCGACGTACTGCCGTCGCCGCCCAAGGGCGCCAGCGCGGATGGTTGGTCAGAAAAACCGGGAAAGGCCCTTTACCCGGTGGAGTCGCAATTTCCAACAGCAACTCGCCCTTCCGTTCAGGTCCGAATCGCAGCAATACCTTCTCGATCCGCAGATCGCCAGCCATCTCTTCGGAAATGCGTTCCGCTATCAAATTATCCGGCGCAGGTGGCAGCTTCCCGTATAGCCACCGTTGCGCCTGTTCCGCGATCCAGGTGCGCTTTTGCTTCCACCCGCTGGCGTCGCGTACGGCCTGCACGCGCACTGCCCCAGTCTGCTGGCTGCTGCCCTTCCCTTCGATAACAGCGGCGAATGGGTCTGGCAGATCCGGCAGGCTGGGCATCGCAGCAAAATCCGGCGGCAACTCGCCAGTGCGTTTTTGCCATTCTTCCCAGGTCTTGTCGATGGCGTTGATTCTGCCAGCGTGTGGCGGGCGGCTGGGGATCAGGATCTGCAGGGTCTCCTGTAACGCCTGCTTTCGCCGCGTCAGGCTGGCTTCGCTTCCAGATGCGGTCTGGCCGTAGCTCAACACCGGACAGAGCAAAAGAATAACCATCGAGACCACAACGCAACGGTTACGTAAAGATTGGGCGTGAGAGCAAAGAGGCATGGGAAATCTCAACGCTTAGTCTAGCGGACTGGATTCGCTTTGATCGTGGTAACTCTGCAGGAAGGCTTCGGTCGGTACGTCTCTGCGTAAACGTTGTTTCAGTTTGAAACGGTGCGGCGGGCAGTTACGAAACACTTCTTGCTTGGCGCGGATAGGACAGGTGGGGTGACGTGTCAGAATTCCCCTCTCCCGACGGTGGGACCGAAGATTTTGCACACTTCAATTCGGCGTTTCTTTCGTTACCGACAAAGAAGCGGCTAGTGTACTTTGCTGATTTTAGAAAAATGGAGAAGAAATGCCTGCTGATTGCCGTTTTCCTACTCGATTTGCTCGAATTTTCGCAGTTCTGCAAAAACGGAGCAAAACTGGTACACGGATTGCAGAGGAATGTAACAGATCGACGCCATAGAGAGCGTCGATTCGCAGTGGACAAAAGAACCGCCCGGGCGATAGTGAGGCTGGGTACGGCAGCCCGGGCGGGAAGCTGCAATATTAGGCACCTTTCGTTACAGATTCTACCCGATAGCGCGATATACAGGGAATCCTTTGTCTGCTTAGTTTTTGAGGTTCTCTGTTTCTTTGCCGTATAGTTCTTTCCCAAAGTTATTTGTTTTCAATATCGAATTTCTGAGTTGTATTTCTGAAATGATAGATAATTATCGAACCAAAGCTCGGTAAATTCAGCCATTCGCCTCTTGTTTGCTCTGCTTTTTCGTCTAGTGCTTCACAAGAAGGTTGAAACTTATCCCATTTGTCTTTTTTTTCGCCATGAGCATTCCTGCCCAATGCCGCTTTCCTGAGAGTGCCCACATCGGCGCCTTTTTCACTCTTGCTGTGACACTTCGGCTTTATCGATACCCTCGTCCTGCTCTGTCAGACCAACCAGCCTCGGTACCGTGCCAGTGCGGGCGCGTCCAAAGATAGAATCTCTGAGGTTTTTCGCCGGACAGACAGAATAATTGCGAAAGAGTATCGCGCAAATGGAAACTTTCTATTAAACTAGAAGATTCGGGCTGTAGCGCAGCCTGGTAGCGCGCTTGCTTGGGGTGCAAGAGGTCGTGGGTTCGAATCCCGCCAGCCCGACCATTCCCCACCTTTTCCGTCCCGTTCCCAAAACGGGTTTTGGTGCGACGCGGCAATGTCGCATCGCACCATCGAAATGAGCTACCAGCAATTCCTGTCGTCTTTCTGACGGCGTCGAAGTGTATCCGTCCTTCCACACCTCACGTACATCCCCCATCTGAGATACCCTGAGTGGTCGTCCTGACAGCCGATTTCAGACAGGACGCGATGCTGCGTTAAGAACGCAGCTAGGAGAATTGCGCGTAAGAGGGAAGCATGCCTGAAACGACATTCCAAAAGCTGAACGATAGCTGGAACGCAGAGCCGAACGCACCGTGCCCCACGATCTCCATAACCGACCAGACTCTCATCCTGCGATTCTATTTGAACCCTTGGATATCTCCCGAAACAGAGCCTGAGGATATCGGAGAGCTTCGGTTTCAGGCCTGCTGGCGTTATCGATTGGGTCCGACTAACGACGAGGGGTGGTGGCGTCGGCAATGTCGTTTCAGCCTTCTTGCTCCTGGTTGGGGAGAGTTTTACGAAGTATCCGGAGACCTTCGCCTAGACCGGGTGCCTTCAGACTGGTGGACAATGATCGATTCCGACCAATCGCCAGAGACATCTCGCCATTACCTCTTCTATTTCAGAGATGAGACTTTTGAGTGCGATGCGGCGCTCTGGCATTACAGAGCGGTCTCACCGGGAATGGCAAGCGACTGAATTGGCCTTCGCTAGTCGTTTTGCGAGTGGTTGATCATTAGCCGATGACGCAAGCGATTCGTGTATTGCGCTTGTGTTGTGAATATTTCGATTGTGAACTGGATTGAAATGGGGAGAGCCTCGCCATGACCCATGACCTGATTGGGCCACCAGAGTCTGAAGAAAGTCAGATCCGAGAACTCAACCGGATGGTTCATGTCGGATCAGCAGCTCTGGTGGGGGCGAATGGTGGACGGGTTCGGCTTGCGGATAACGTGTGTCGCCTGTTGAAAGAAATCGTTCGCAACATGCAGGTAGGGCGTGCGATTGCACTGGTCCCGGGGAACCAGCAACTCACAACGTAAAGAGCGGCGAGTCTATTGGGAGTGTCTCGTCCCCACCTGATCGGACTGCTTGAGGCCGGAGAGCCACCCTTCCACAAAGGAGGCAGCCTTAGGCGGATCTCCCCCAAGAACAGGCGAATGCTGTTCGCCTGCCTATGCCGAAACTGATCGCTGCTTCATCCAAGAATGTTCCGGGATTCGTTCAATACCTCTGAGACGAGACGGGTGTTGAATTCGAGTCTTGAACATGCCCACCGGCAAAACGCCAATTCGTGCCGAAGACAATGATACGCTCCGATGAGTATGTTTATCGGATCGTCGCATTTGCCATGGATAGGGCGCGTTCTCGCTTTTCTAACGTTGATGGGGATTGCGTCTGCGCAGGAGCCAACATTGCCCCAGGCGATGCAGGAGAGGGATGGCACATTCTTTGCGCCTTCGCCGGAGTGGCGGAGCCTCTTTGATGGAAAGAGTCTGAGCCAATGGCGTTTTCTGCACGATCAGGAAATCGACCCCCGCTTTTGGACCATTGAAGATGGAGTCATCCGTACGCTTCCTGGTGGGCAATGGGGCGCGGATATCATTACGCGCGACACCTTCAGCGACTTTGCCTTTTGCGCGGAATGGAAGGTCGCGCTGCATGGCAATTCCGGCATTCTCTACAACGTGAAGGAGGACCAGTGGCGCGGTCAGGACCAGCTGCCAGCGCGTGTGCGCAACGCGTGGCTAACCATGGGAGGGATTACGCTGTTGGCGGCGGCGCTATTTTTCGTGCGGCGAGGTTTCCTGAAGCATGAGATGGTGCGCGCGCTGATTCTTGGCATGTACGTGGCGTGGCTAGCGCACACCATACAGCCCTTCGAACGACTGCTCGCGTACGCGCACTACATGGAGAACTGGAAGTCCGCGGGTTTCGAAATGCAGATCTACGATGATGCTTCCGCCGGTGCTTCTTCCATTGAGCCCGCGCACGCAAATGGAGCGCTCTATGACATCTTTGCTCCCACCTCCGTCGAAACACGACCTACCGGAAGCTGGAATGAATCCTGCATCGTCATCGACGGCAAACAGGTGGAGCATTGGGTGAACGGAGCCAAGGTGCTCGGCTATCAGTTGGAGTCTTCGGATCTGGAACGAGAGACGGCGCGCAGCCGCTATCGGGTAATCCAGGGCCTCACGAAAAAAAGCGCCACGCGTGTGGCGCTTCAGAACCATGATGGCCAATTGACTTGGTTTCGCAACCTGCGCATACGCGCACTGCGCTAAGCTGAACGGGCTCTAGCCTGTGATCGCGGCAGCCTTGGCAATCAGCTTGTCTTCGAAGCCAGAGTCGATTTCTGTCTTGCGCATTCCTGTAGCCAGATACCAGGCAAAGGTCTCGCGGAGACCGTCAGCGAAGCTACGCGGCTCGAAGTGTAGAATGTCGACTGCCTTATCCACGTTCATGGTGATGGGCGGTAGATCGTAGTAGACCGCAAAGTAGAGCGGATCGTGCATGGCATGCCCGCCTTCCGCTTCAATGACTTCGCGAGGTACGTGTACGATCTGCGCTTCTTTGCCCGCAGCCTCCGCCAGCGCGTGCACCAGATTCAATTGCGTGATGGGCTCCGGGTTCCCAATGTTGAAGGATTCGCCCACCGCCGACGGCTCTTCCACCACGCGCAGGCAGCAGGAGACCAAGTCGTCGACATGCACAAATTGCATCAGGCGGCTGCCGTCACCAGGCACGATGATGGGCCGGTCGAGCAACAACCGATCCCAGAAGTAAGCTTCGCGATAGATGGGGTTGCGCGGCCCATAGATAAAGGGTGGGCGCAGCGTTACCACGGGGAGACCTTTCTGTTGATGCAGCCGGAAGAGCACACGTTCACTTTGCGCTTTGTTCAGGCAATAGGCATCCTGGCAGGTATTCCCGGCCAACTCGTCGTTTTCCGTGTGGTCCAATCCGTTTTCGTAGGCGGCTACGCTCGACATGAAGACGTAACGCTGCAAACGTTCCGGACCGGCTGCCATGGCGCTGGCGCGCACCTGTTCCGCAGTGGTGCCACGTTCCCAGTCGTAGACATTGTCGAACACCACCTCAAAGCGAGAACTTTGTAGGGCCGTGCGAACTGATTCCGCATCGTTGCGATCGGCCTGTAGATTCTGAATACGAGAGTCGAGAAGGTGAGTGGGCTGACGGTGGAGGATGGTAACTTCGTGGCCCTGTTCCAGCAGTCTTGCGCTCAGTCGTTCGCCAATAAAGAGATTGCCGCCGATGATGAGAACTTTCATGAGAAACGAAAAAAGGAACGGGCTCCTTTCAGCCCGTTCCAATTGTAGCGTCTAATCTGGCGACTAGTCGTAGTACTCCAAGCCAAGGTGGGTGATCAGCTCTTCGCCAGCCATCCAACGCAGCGTGTTCTTCAGCTTCATCAACTGGATGAAGATGTCATGCTCCGGATAAAGGCCGGGAGCCGTCATGGGGCCCTTGAAGTAGAACGAGAGCCACTCCTGAATCCCCCGCATCCCTGCGCGCTGGGCAAGGTCGGTGAACAGAACCAGATCCAACACCAGCGGCGCGGCCAAAATCGAATCGCGGCAGAGGAAGTTCAACTTGATCTGCATCGGGTAGTTCAGCCACCCGAAGATATCGATGTTGTCCCAGCCTTCCTTGGCGTCACCACGGGGCGGATAGTAGTTGATCCGCACCATGTGATAGAGGTCTTTGTACAGCTCGGGATACAAATGCGGCTGGAAGATGGAATCGAGTACGGAGAGCTTCGTTTCCTCTTTGGTCTTAAAGCTGCCCGGATCGTGGAGCACGTCGCCATCGCGGTTGCCCAGGATGTTGGTGGAGAACCAACCCGAAACGCCCAGCATGCGGGATTTGAGACCCGGCGCCAGCAGCGTCTTCATGAAGGTCTGCCCGGTTTTGAAATCCTTGCCTGCAATGGGGATGCCACTTTGACGGGCGAAATCCGAAAGAGCGGGGATATCGACCGTGAGGTTCGGGGCGCCATTGATGAAGGGCACACCGAGCTTCAACGCGGCATACGCGTAAATCTGGCTGGGCGCAATGGCGGGATCGTTGTTGCGGAGCCCTTCCTCGAAGGCTTCGATGCTATCGTGCACCGCAGACTTTGAGTGGAATACTTCGGTGGAACCACACCAGATCATCACCAGGCGGGCGCATCCGTTCTTTTCCTTGAAGTCGCGGATGTCCTGCATCAGCATTTCGGCTTTGTCCATCAACGTGGAAGCTTCCTTCACGTTGGGACCATCGAGCCGTTTGACGTAGTTCTTGTCGAAGACAGCCTTCATGGGCTGAATTGCGGCCAGTTCGTCTTTGATGGGGTCGAGAGTCTGGGGAGTGAGCACGTCGGCCTTAACGGCGGCCTCGTACATGTTCTCCGGGAAAATATCCCAGCCACCGAAAACCATATCGTTCAGGCCTGTAAGGGGAACGAATTCGTTAATCTTCGGGGTCCGGTTGTCGGTACGTTTGCCGAGGCGAATGGTTCCCATTTGGGTCAGGGATCCGATGGGGCTTCCCAATCCACGACAAATCGCTTTCACGCCCGCGATGAAGGTGGTAGTGACGGCGCCCATTCCAGGAATGAGAACACCGAGACGGCCGTCTGCCGGCGCGACAGAGGGGGTATTACTGCTGATCAAAAGATCTTCTCCTTGGCCTCGGGCAAGTTTTCCGCCCAATCCAATTTGCTATGCTAGCACTGTCATGTTGGAGCGCGCATTTGCGAGTGGAGCAGGCATCAGCCAATCCGTTTCCCCATCTAGCGCCCTTACCGCCCTCATCGCGGATGACGAAGAGCTGGCTCGCGACGAGCTATCCTACCTGCTTCGTGAGTTTCCCGATATCGAAATTCTAGGCTTCGCCACCAATGGGAATGAGGCCTTGGAACTAATTGAAGACCTGGAACCGGACGTCGTATTCCTGGACGTGCAAATGCCTGGCCTGGATGGGCTCAGCGTCATTCGCCGCCTTCGTCAGCAGCAGATTCCCGCGCCGTATTTTGTCCTTTCCACCGCCTACGACCAATATGCCGTGGAAGCCTTTCGGGAAGAGGCTTTTGACTATCTGCTGAAGCCCATAGAGAAGGAACGGCTCAGCGTCACCATTGAGCGCGCCCGGCGCCACTTGGCAGAGCGCGCCAAGGTGCAACAAGCTGTTGCCACCGAAGTCCCTCCGCGCAACCCCGGAGCTGTACCCGCGAAGGTGCTGGTGAAGGCGAATAATCGCAACCTGATCGTGGATCCGAACGACATCATCTTTGCCTCCATTGATGACGGGCTGATTACATTGGTGTGCACGCAGGTTACCGGAACGACAAACTACCGCACCATCGAAGAACTGCAATCGAGCCTGGATCCGGATGTGTTCTGGCGGGTACACCGCAGCTATCTGGTCAACATCAATCGCATCCGTGAGGTCGTACCGTGGTTCAAGTCTAGCTATCAGCTCCGCATGGATGATAAAGCGCAGACCTCCGTTCCTGTCAGCAGAGTGCAGACCAAGAAATTGCGCGCGCTGTTCAAGCTGTAGGAATTTGGTAGGCCTCCCGGCAGTTCTCCCCGCTATGTCACTCAACATTGACCCTGCATACGGCGCTTCGGGACAATAGATAGATTGCGCCGCCCAAGCAGCGCCCGGTAATCCTCAGACAAGGCGCTTGGGATTCCGCGTGTAGGGGATTCAGAGACAGGCAGTTTATGCTCGATCACATCTCGGTCCACGGGGCACGTACCCACAATTTGATGGGTGTCAGTGTTCGCATCCCCCGGAACCAACTAACAGTCATTACCGGCCTGAGTGGGTCTGGCAAGTCCTCATTAGCTTTCGACACCATTTATGCGGAAGGGCAACGCCGCTATGTCGAAACGCTTTCCCCCTATGCCCGCCAGTTTCTGGATCAGATGGAACGCCCGGACGTGGATTCCATCGATGGATTGAGCCCGGCCATTTCCATCGAGCAGAAGACCACGTCGCGCAGCCCACGATCAACCGTCGGCACCATCACCGAAATCTACGACTATCTGCGTCTGCTCTACAGCTCCATCGGCATCGCTCACGACCCGGAAACCGGCGAGGAACTTCGGCGCTATTCCGTGGAACGGGTTCTGGATGAGATTCTGCAGGACTTCATCGGGCAGAAGCTGAGCATCCTGGCTCCAATTGTGCGCGGCCGCAAGGGCATCTACCGCAAGGAGATGGAAGATCTGGTGGCGATGGGCTACCTGAAGGCCCGCATTGACGGCGAAATCCGATCACTGGAAGAACCGGTGGTGCTGGAACGGCAGAAACTGCACACCATTGAAGCGGTGATTGACCGTGTGCAAGTGAAAGCCACCGATGCGACCCGTCTGGAAGCATCCTTGCGTACGGCTTTGAAGGTGTCGAAGGGCAGTATCCAAATCGTGCCGGTGGAAGGCGAGGAGCGCAGCTATCACATTGATTCGCCGGGCGGCAGCAGTCGCAAGGTTCAGGAAATTGAGCCCCGCTCCTTTTCCTTTAACAGCCCCTATGGCGCCTGTGAGGCATGCAACGGGCTCGGCAACCTCTGGACCTTCGACCCCGATAAGGTGATCGGTGATTCCTCAAAACCCTTGCTCGATGGTGGTTTGGCGGCTGGGGCGGGCTCCGCGCTCATGAACCAGCGTTTGGGGAACGCCGTATTAAAGCTCGATCTCAATCTGTCGACGCCGTGGGAGAAGTATCCGGCCAAATTGCGCCAGATCCTGCTCTATGGTGGGCGTGGCTGGGTGGGCATCATCCCCACGTTGGACGAGATGTACGAGTCCGGCTACGATGACTATCGAACCTGGCTGATGGAGTTTAAGAGCGCCGCCCCCTGCGCTGCCTGCGGGGGGAAGCGCCTTAAGCCGGAAAGTTTAGCTGTCACGGTAAAGGGCCTCTCGATCGCGGATTTTACCGACCTGGGTGTATTGAAGGCGCTGGACTTGGTTCGCGGTTGGAGCTTCAACACCCGAGAGACACAGATTGCCGGTCGCGTGGTCGAAGAGATCCGCAACCGCCTGGAGTTTCTGGAGGCCGTAGGACTGGGGTATCTGAGCCTTTCCCGTTCCGCCGCCACCATCTCCGGCGGTGAAGCACAACGCATCCGGCTTGCCACGCAGATTGGCAGCAAGCTGCGCGGTGTACTCTATGTGCTGGACGAACCTTCGATTGGTCTCCATCCCCGCGACAATCTACGTCTGCTGGAGACCCTCATTCAGCTTCGAGACCTGGGAAACACCGTGATCGTGGTGGAGCATGACCAGGAAACCATCGAGCGGGCCGATTACGTCGTCGACCTGGGGCCAGGAGCAGGCCGCCAGGGTGGGCACGTTGTCGCGGAAGGCAAGCCCGAAGAAATCGCCAATCACCCGGACTCGCTGACCGGGGCCTATCTGAGCCATCGGCGTGAGATTGAAATTCCGGAACAGCGTCGGTCCGGCAACGGAAACTTCCTGACCGTGCGTGGCGCCACCGAACACAATCTTCGGGATGTGACGGTGTCGTTTCCTCTGGGTACGCTTTGTCTGGTGACTGGCGTTTCCGGCAGCGGCAAGTCGACGCTGGTTAACGATATTCTCTATCGCGCCCTGGCCCGAGAAGTTTGGGGATCAAAAGCGGCGCCCGGCGCACATACGGCGATCGAGGGTCTGGAGCACATCGACAAGGTCATTGAGATTGATCAGTCGCCCATCGGGCGTACTCCCCGATCCAACCCGGCAACCTACACCGGCGTGTTCACCGCAATCCGGGATATTTACGCGATGCTGCCGGAATCTCGCGAACGCGGTTACAAGGCGGGACGGTTCAGCTTCAACGTCAAAGGCGGCCGGTGCGAAGCCTGCGGTGGAGACGGACTGAAGCGCATCGAAATGAATTTTCTGCCCGATGTCTACGTCACTTGCGATGTCTGCAAAGGACGTCGCTACAATCAGGAAACTTTGGAAGTGAAGTACAAAGGGCACTCCATTGCCGACCTGCTGGATAGCACCATTCAGGACGCGCTGGAGGTGCTGCGCAACCTTCCGCAGATCGAGCCTAAGCTCCAGACCCTGGTGGATGTGGGCCTTGGCTACGTGCACCTGGGGCAGTCGTCGACTACACTTTCCGGCGGAGAGGCGCAGCGCATCAAATTGGCGCGCGAACTGAGCAAACGTCAGACCGGAAAGACCGTCTATATTCTTGACGAACCAACCACAGGCCTTCATTTCGAAGACGTACGTCGCCTGCTGGAAGTCCTGCAACAGCTTACCGACAAAGGCAACACCGTCATCGTCATTGAACATAATCTAGACATGATTAAGGCCGCCGATTGGATCATCGACATGGGACCCGAAGGCGGTGATGGTGGTGGAACCGTGGTGGCCGAAGGGGTGCCGGACGATATCATGAAGGTTGCTGCATCGGCCACCGGCCAGGCCTTGGTTCGATTCTTGCAAACCGGACCGCTAGGGGGATCCCACTAGACGCGCCCTTACCTGACCCACCCGCAACCTGACGCGCCTTTCAAAATCTTCAAGCAGAAACTGTATGGCAGACGATCTTTCCCAGTTTTCGAACCCTGGTCCAGGCTACACGTCGCCCGAAAGGGCCGTGTCCGGCGCTCATCTGGGTCGGAAGGATGCGGCCATCACCTTCCCCCCTAACACCTCCGACACACCCAATCCCGCGTTTTTGCCCGAGGCGTCCGCAGACGCGCGCCCTTTCCCCTTTTGGAACTGGCTGGATGTTGTCGGCTTCCTGGTCGTGTTGGTGACACTGGTGGTAATCTCCGCACTGCTGGCCGTGGGAACGGGGCTGACGCGTTGGATGGGTAACGGTGCGGCATTGGTGCTGGCCCAGGGCGTCGGCATGGGAATCAGCCTGGCGTTGCTTTCCATGTGGTTCAACTTCCGCTACGACAGCAAGCTGCGCGAAGCGTTCCGCCTGGGACCGCCGCAGCGCGTGCTTTTCTTCGGAGCTCTCGGCCTGGGCGTCGCTGTCGTTGTCTCTATCTTTGGACGGATTCTCCATCTTTCTGAGTTGGAAGTCCCCATGAAAGACTTCATTCAGACGGACCTGGACCTGGTGATCGTTGGTCTTGGAGCCGTCACCTTCGGTCCCCTTTTCGAAGAGGTGATTTTTCGTGGGTTCCTGCAGCCTCTCCTTGCCCGTAGTTTGGGCATCACGGCGGGTATTCTGTTGACCTCACTCCTCTTCGCGTTGCCGCACGGCACGCAATATGGGTGGCACTGGCAGCACCTGCTCGCCATAGCCTGCGCCAGTTCCATTTTTGGATACATACGGTGGCGTTACGATTCCACCACGGCATCCACCCTGGCGCATTCCACCTATAACGGCCTGCTGGTCGCCGCAGCCTTCGCGCAGCGGCTTCTCAATATATCGCCTTGATCCGTCACGCTCTCCGTTCCGCTGCATTTTCATTCTGGTCTCGCAGGATGAGGGAAGATGCCGTGGGACTGCTGACCTTTCTGTTGAAACGCAGCGAAGAGGCATACGGTCCTGCAGATAGCCCTGCCGCTTAACGAATATGTCCTTGATCCACCAGCTTTTTCATCAGCACCCCATCCTTCGCCGTGTGTCCCTGATCGCCTGGTTATGTGGCATCGCCGTGGCGGTTGCCCTCTCTTTGGCGCCAGGCGACGCCATTGGTGATCTACAGGGATCGGACAAACTGTGGCATGGTGGCGGGTACTTCCTTCTCGGCTTGCCGGTCTGGGCGCTTTTCTCCGGTCGGCGCCAGATAACACTCGTGATGCTTGCTTTGGTTGGGTTGGGAGCCGCCCTGGAAGTTCTACAGCTTTTCGTGCCCCGTCGCTCTTTTGAATGGGCCGATATGGTGGCCAACACCATGGGCGTTGTCGTCGGCGTTCTTGTCGGCGCGTTCTTTGTCCGTGCCTTTCTGGCGCCACTGCTGGCGAGAGCGCTGCAGGCGGACCGTATTGAAGGACGCAACGCCGAGCGGCACACGAAGAAAAGTACGAACTCCTACAACCTACCCAGCACCGGGAAGTGAGTCTCCTCCTCTCCTTATCCCTAAGCGTTAAGACTAGCGGTCTCCATAATCTCCACCGCATTGCCTGACGGGTCATTCACGTAACACGAGCGTGTCCCGTCTCGATGTGTCTTTAGCGTCCCGTACCGTTCAGCGTCTTCCCTCGCAAACGCAACGTGCGGCGGGTGTTGTTCCGGAATCACCAGCGCCAGCTGAATGTTGTCGAAAGCCAGCAGCGCCCAGGTGTCGTCCTGATAACGCACCTCGCACCGGAACTGGTCCTGGTACCAACGGACGGATTCCGCAATGTCCTTTACCGAGATAGCCAAGTGATGGAGCGAATCGAGCGGCTGTTGCATTGGGGTCTTCCTCTCTTTGCATTATCGCGGCTCCCGTGGGCCGACCACCATCGTTCTGCCGACAGCGAACCTCCCCGTCCCTCCCCGCGTCCCGAGCCGATCCCTGCGTTTTCCCCACTCTTTCCTCCCTTGGGATTGCTGAGGCAGTACTGGAAGCGCATGGCGTCGACCTGAAACGTTGCGAAATCCCTAAAGCGATGGCGAACGTTACCCGATGAATACAAACAGCACCGGAGTTTCGCTTGCATGAACGATCAAGATCAAGAAATCATCCGTGAGTTCGTCCTGGAAAGCAACGAGAACTTAAGCCGCCTGGATCAGGAAATTGTGGAGCTGGAATCCACCCCCCGCGACGCAGCTTTGCTCGCTAGCGTGTTTCGCACGATGCACACCCTGAAAGGTACCTGCGGATTCCTCGGCTATACGGCGATGGAGTCTGTGGCGCATCATGCGGAGAACATTCTCAGTCAGTTGCGCAACGGCAAACGCCTGCTTGACGAGGACTTGACCACGGTAATTCTTGCTGCGGTGGACATGATCCGTGTGGAGTTGACGGCTGTCGAACAGAACGGGACAGAAACTGGTCAGGTCTACGAGAGTTTATTGGCGCGTTTGCGCGAGGTGGAGGAGCAAGCTTCGTTTGCAGAGCAGCCCGCGCCGGCCGGGGAGACTGTTGGCGCCAGTTTCACCGGGGCCAGCCTGCCAGCCTCCGACAACCAACGACCGGATAGCAAGCAGGCAATCTTCGGAAAGGATGAGGCGTCGACTGAGCCGCAAGCGGATATTGCGGTATTGCCTTTGGCGCACAGCCTAGACCCGCGGCAGCCCGCCCTGGAAAATGAGCATGTCGGAGGCCGAACCGTGGAGCGCTCTACCGGCATTTCCGTCCCGTCCGATGACGGATCGATCATGCACGGTGCTTCCTTTGAGGCAGAGGCTTCTGCCTCTCGGCCCTTTACATTCACAGAAACGATGGCTTCGACAATGCTGCCAACCGCCAACCTGCGTGAAGGGAAGACAGCCTCCGAAGAGGACGAGGAGACCGCGAGCGCACAGACCAAGTCGAAGGGCGTCACAGACAGCGCCATTCGTGTGGATGTCATGCTGCTCGACAAGCTGATGAACCTCGTCGGCGAGTTGGTGCTGGCCCGCAATCAAATTCTGCAATACAACGGGACACAGGAAGACCCGGCCCTGAACGCGACCTCGCAGCGCCTGGATCTGATAACGACCGAGCTGCAGGAAGGGGTCATGAAGACCCGCATGCAGCCCATCGGGGTCGTGTGGGGTAAATTGCCGCGCGTGGTGCGTGACCTTGCGGCCTCCTGTTCCAAGCAGATCCGTCTGGAAATGGATGGCGCGGAGACGGAACTCGACAAGACCATCATCGAAGCCATCAAAGATCCACTGACGCACATCGTACGCAACAGTTGCGATCACGGTATCGAAGAGCCAGCACAGCGTGTCGCCGCCGGCAAACCAGCCCAAGGTCGTCTATCCCTACGAGCCTTTCATGAGGGCGGCCACGTGAACATCGAGATTTCGGATGATGGTCGCGGCATCGACCCGGAGCGGGTAAGGCATCGCGCCATCGAACGCGGCATGCTCTCGCAGGAGTCGGCAAGCCGGGCAACAGAACGAGAACTCCTGCAATTGATCTTTGCGCCTGGCTTCTCCACCGCCCAGCAAGTGTCAAGCATTTCCGGACGTGGCGTTGGCATGGACGTGGTGCGCACGAATATTGAAAAAATCGGTGGCAACGTCGATGTCTCCAGTGCTGTCGGTACGGGCACGACGGTCCGGCTAAAGATTCCACTTACCCTCGCCATCATTCCTGGGTTGGTGATTAGCCATGACAATGATCGCTATGTCATTCCACAGGTCAGCCTGCTTGAACTGATTCGGCTGGAGGGGGAACAGTGTGCCCGGCAAATCGAGCGCATCCACGGCATTCCCGTATACCGTTGTCGTGGCAAACTGTTGCCCCTCGCGTTTCTGGCTGATATCTTTCAAAACCATCCACCCGGTTCCAGCGCCCGTTTGCTTTTGTCCAGCGACCGCAATAACGAGACGGCAAATGGCAACGCCTTGCCTGGCGGTAGGGGCGCGGTCGATGGTCGAGGCGCGGTCGATGATAGCGGCGCTGCTGGCGCCCAGACGGCGACAAGTGGTAACGCGTCGGCACATACCGGTGGAGCAGGGAGTAGCAGCGGGACAGGCAGTCGTAGCGATGCCGTGAATATTGTGGTTCTGCAAGCAGAGACCCAGCAGTTTGGGTTGGTGGTGGACGGCATTAACGATACCCAGGAGATTGTGGTCAAGCCGCTAGGCAATCAACTGAAGGGGCTTACCTGTTATGCGGGAGCCACGATTATGGGCGATGGTAAGGTTGCCCTCATTCTGGACGTCATGGGCATTGGGCAGTTGAGCGGTGTGCTGACCCGTTCAAGTGCCGCCAGCGAATCGTCCGGCGAACTGGCGACGCATGTCGAAGAAATGCAGAGTTTCCTGCTCTTCTCTGCGGGGTCCTATCAACGGCTAGCCGTTCCTTTGGCGCTGGTCGCCCGATTGGAGGAGTTCCCGAGCGATGTCGTGGAATCCGCGGCGGGGTATCAGGTGATTCAATACCGCGGCGAGATTCTGCCCATTGTGCCTCTGACGCGCATTCTTGAACCAGGCGTACGTAGGCCGCAGGAGACGTCGGAATCGCAGCCAGTACGCGTCGTGGTCTTTAGTGAAGCATCGCGCAGTGTCGGGGTTCTCGTCGATCAGATTCTGGATATTGTCGAGGGCGACATGCGGACCCGGCGTATATCAAACAAGCCGGGTATTCTGGCCTCCGTCGTGCTCGGGGGGAAGGTGACCGATCTTCTGGATCTGAAAGCCGTACTGAGCCAGGAGAATGTGGATCTGTTCGGATCCCCAGCATCAAAGCAGACACAAACCGTTCTTGTGGCGGAGCCGGTGGCCTTCCGACGCAATCTGCTCCGCACCAATCTTCAACTTGCTGGTTACCGCGTGAAAGAGGCGGCCTCGACGACTGAAATGGCGCGTCAGCTTGACCAGGATCGTGTGGACGTGGCCCTCATCAGCATGAGCTTCGATCAGGTGGAAGGTCGACCGCTGCACGCCTGGATTCGAGAACAGCATAGACGGCGCGACTGGGCTGCGGTGGCCATGCTGGACAGCGGCGCCGACGGGTTGTCCGACGAAATGAAAGAGAGTTTCGATGCGCACGAAAGCGTGCTCGACCACGAGTCCATGCTTCGTTCGATTGAGAGGCTTCGCGCGCATACGAACGCATCCGTCGCACCTGCGCAAAGCCTAGCTCTCGTGTACTAGCGCGGTCGGCGATGAGCGGCGAGCGAGCCGAGGACGAGGTATCACTCGTCACGACAGCCCGGCCCGTCGAGATCAGCCGACGCAGGGTATGAGAACGAAAGCAACAGGTGCGTTGTGTTCATTTGGAACGAAAACGCTTTGGCTTCGGAAGTGACTTCTATCTGGGGAGTGAGGTGCTTCTTCGGAAGCCAATGACTAGGAAGCGTCGTTATGGGGAGGTCTACGGGAATCGATGACGGAACAAACAGAGCGCAATCTACAGTGCGCCACCTTCTATGTGGAGAAGCTCTTTCTGGGGATCGAAGTACAGAATGTCCAGGAAGTGCTGCGCATTCAGGAGACCACACGGGTGCCGCGAGCGCCAGCGGTCGTACAGGGACTGATTAACCTGCGGGGGCAGATTGTGACAGCCATCGACATGAGGCGAAGGCTGGGCTTACCCGTGCGTGGCTCGGCAGAGATGCCGATGAACATGGTGGTGCGCACCGAGGGTGGAGCGGTCAGTCTGCTTGTCGATGAGATTGGCGAAGTCATTGAGGTACGCGGTGATCAGTTTGAACCACCTCCGGGGAGTCTCAGCTTCGACCAACTCGCTACCTTGCGAGGGGTATACAAGCTCGACGACGAACTGATGCTGTTGCTCGATCCTGAAAAGCTGGCATCCATCCAGCCGCAGTCAGCGTCACCGCGAGCAGGAGAGACGTTGGCAGATCTGCACAGCTAAAACGGAAGATCCCAATTGCTCGCCGGAGGATGTATCCGTAGAGAATCTACAGCCTCCTGGCTCCAAACTAGCCGAGCGGTTTAGTCGCGGCCATGCTCCACGGCAATGGACCGATAGTGGCATCCAAAGCCATGAGTCATGCATGGTCAAACGGGGAGATGAGGGAGAAAAGAGATGGCAACAATGGTCAAGTCCAAGTCGATGGCAGAGAAGTTTGGGCCGTCGGTATCGTCAGATAAAGCAGGAAAGCCGGTAAAGTCGCAACAACGTGGATCCAATGCGGATTCCTCGCCGATCAAGGCGTCTCCTGGGAAGGACACGCACCCGTTAACGCAGGGACGTGCGGGAACCGCTCCACTCAAGCGTGATAATCGTCTACCCAGCCCCACAAAGGGGCACGCTGAAAGCGGACATGCACCGACGGTGGCGACGGGCAAGAGTCGGTATGCGGATGCGCATGCTCCGCATGAGGGAGAGTTTCGCTCGCATGGGACGGGATACGCACATGGGACAGCTTACGCGCAGGGCTCGGCGTATGCGCAAGCCGCAACGTACGGACACAGCGCGGCGTATGCCCAAGATGGCTCAGAGTCTCACGGATCGCGGGATGGACGAGCGCATGCGGGAGCATCCCGAGGCAGTTTGGCATCGCGATTCGGCATCAACGAAGGCAACCTTCGGCACCGTCGCGACTTTCTCCGTCTAGGTCGCGACGACCAGGAACGCATTACCGCGCTATTGCCTTGGGCGCATCAGCATGTGCCAGATATCGCTCGTGAGTTTTATGACTGGCAGTTCTCTTTTCCGCCCACACGGAAGTTTTTTGAGCGGTATGCGGCTGGAAAGGGCATCTCCATCGATCGTCTGCGCCAGGCGCTCGAATCCGCGCAGCAACGCTATCTTCTTGCGATCTTTGACCAAGCGAAAGGGGAGTGGGGGCTTGATTACTTTGACTATCGTTTGGAGATTGGTCGGCGACATGACCTGATCGACCTGCCCTTCAAATGGTACGTCGGCTCCTACGTTGAGTTCCATCAGCTCATCGAGCAGCATCTGCTGGAGACCCATACCGCAGAAGAGGCAATGCCGATTCTCAACTCGCTCATGAAGGTCTTCAACTACGACATGCAGGCTGTTGCGGATTCCTTCCTGCTGAATACCTTGTCCTCGATGGGGTTGGATATCGAGAACATCGAGACAGACGGGTCGACAGACAAGACAGAGCACATCGACCAGGTAAAGGGCTCTATTTCCCGGTTGCTCTCACAGGCGGCGGCTATCAGCGAAGGTCGTCTTGATGACGAAGTTCTCAAGACGGCGGAAAGCGGTGCGCTCGGCGAGGCCTTCGCGCGGATCTCTTCTGTACTGGGCAGACTCATCCGTGAAGTGAACCAACTCATCGTCGCGGCGCGCGATGGCGAGTTGCAGTCCCGCGTGCCTGCCGACACTTTTGAGAACGGCTATCGTACTCTTTGTGCAGGCATCAATGACATGCTAGAGGCCATTGCGCAGCCGATCAGTGAGTGCGTTTCTGTCTTGGAGCAAATTGCTCGTGGTGATCTGTCTCGTCGGGTGACGGCAGACTATCTGGGTGAGTATCTGCGGATCAAGTCCGGATTGAATCACACCATTGACGCGTTGCAGCGGCTCACGGAAGAGATTGGTTCTGTCACCCGTGACGCGGCGGAAGGAAACTTACGACGCAAACCCCAGAGTGAGCAGTTTCAGGGCGCCTTCCGCGAACTGTGCCTTGGCACCGATGCCATTCTCGATGTACTTCGTGGAACGGTAGTGCAGCTGAGACAGACGGTGAGCACACTTGTCGATTCCGCCGCGCAACTCACCGTAGTCAGCCGTCAAATGTTAGGCAACGCGGACGAAACGGCGCAGCAGGCGCATGTTGTTTCCGCCGCAAGCGACGAGGTGTCGAGTAATCTCACGGTGGTGGCCACGGGATCTGAAGAGATGCTGGCTTCCATTCGGGAGATTGCAAGCAGCAGTACGGAAGCCGCACGCGTAGCGCGCAACGCGGTAACGGTGGCCAACACGACCAACACCACCATTGCCAAGCTTGGTGAATCGAGCCAGGAGATTGGCAATGTCATTAAGGTAATCACCTCGATTGCCCAGCAGACCAATCTGCTGGCGCTGAATGCCACCATCGAGGCAGCAAGGGCAGGTGAAGCTGGCAAAGGGTTTGCGGTCGTCGCCAACGAAGTCAAAGAACTGGCAAAACAAACGGCAAAGGCGACCGAGGATATCAGTCGCCGCATTGAGGCCATCCAGCACGACACAACCGGGGCGGTGAAGGCAATCGGTGATATTTCGGAAATCATTACCCAGATCAATGACATTTCCAACACCATTGCTTCGGCGGTGGAAGAGCAAACGGCGACAACCAACGAGATCGGTCGCAATGTGACGGAGGCCGCCAAGGGTGCGGGAGAGATTGCGCGCAATATCTCTGGGGTGGCGTCTGGGGCGCAGAGCACCTCAGAAGGGGCAAGCGACACGCAGAAGTCCGCACAGGGGCTCAGCGCGGTCGCGTCGCAACTGCAAGGTCTGGTCGATCGTTTCCAGGTCTGACATGTTCTTAGGAATCGTGCTGACCAGCCCATCCTACTGCCACGGCAGGATGGGCTGGTCAGTATCCATATTGCGTCGCACAACGGATATCGAAGCGCGGCCGCGAGCAAGCGGATATCGAAGCGTAGCGGCGAGTAAACGGACATGGAAGCGCGACGGCGAGTAAAGCATTTGGGAATCGGCGCAGCTTGAATGCGGCAAGATAGCCACGTTCATCCTATTGGGGCGATGATTCCCATGACATGGATACAAGATGCGTCAGCGGAGAGCGTGGAACTTGGGGCTCCGCCATGGTTCCCATTCATCGCAGAAGTTTTCGATGAAGCAGCTAGGTGAGAGAGGAGAACAATGTCACAAGCCATGGTGGTGGATGATTCGCGGACGATTCGTATGATTCTGACACGAACGCTACGAGACCTCGGTTATCAAACGATCGAAGCCGGTAACGGGGTAGAGGCCTGGACGGTGCTCAGCAAAGCGTCGCAGCCACTGGACCTGATCCTGCTCGATTGGAATATGCCGGAGATGACAGGAATTGAGTTTCTCCGGAAGCTGCGCGCGGATTCCCGTTTTGACGCCGTCAAGCTAATGATGGTCACCACGGAAACACAGGTTGAGCAGATGGTTGAAGCGTTAGAGGCCGGGGCTAACGAATACGTCATGAAGCCCTTCACGCGTGAAGTCATTGAGGATAAGTTACGACTGATGGGGCAGATTCAATGAAGATTCGCGCCAGTATCCGCATAGACATACGAGACACGCAGTACTTTTTCTTCTATGCACTCTCTGGCGCGATCTAGCATCTGAATAGTAGAACGTCTACATATGCGGCTATTGTCCTTGCGGTGGTCAAGGGATTGGATGCCGAAGGGGATGCGTCTCGCAACCTGTTTTGTGGGACCTCGGAGAGTGCGGGAGACGAGGCGGACGCCTCGTGAGAGGCTAACAGCGCACGGGGGCCGCGTATTATGCGGCGCATAGAACGAGGGGCGCATAGAGCAAGCGCACAAAGTGTGAGGCGAATAGAGTGGCGCTAGGAGATGCCGCTCGCTATCGGCATTCTTCAAGAGCACGATCCCGAGGCCGCTACGGCGGGCTCCAGCGTGAAAGGAATCAACATTCGTGTCGTCATTTACGGCCAATTCAACTAAACCAAGCGGCGGAAATCCGTTGGCGTCTGATGGTTTCGGGAAAGGTAGGCCCGGAGATCATTCAGGCGCAGTACCCACGCAGTCGGATCAACGAAAGATCCGGGCGCTTGTGGTGGACGACTCGGTAGTCATCCGACGTTTGGTCGCGGATACGCTCTCGGCGGACCCGCACATCGATGTTGTTGGTGTTGCCGCAAATGGACGCATTGCCCTCTCCAAGATTCCTCAAGTACAGCCGCATGTGGTGATTCTTGATATCGAAATGCCAGAGATGGATGGGCTGGAAACGCTTCGTGAGATTCGAGCCCATTTCCCGTCGGTAAAGGTCATCATGTTCAGCACGCTGACGGAGCGGGGTGCGCAGGCGACCCTCGATGCGTTGTCACTGGGGGCCAGTGACTATGCGACCAAGGCGTCCAACACAGGGTCCATCGGAGCTTCCACCCGAGCTCTCCAAGAGGAGTTGATCCCCAAGGTGAAAGCTCTGTTCGCCGTCGTACAGGCCGCTCCCGTACAGATTTCGCCCATCAGGCGCGACGTGGCGTCTTCGATGTTAGCGCCCCCGCGAGGCAGGCTACAAAAGCCAGAATTGGTAGTCATTGGCGTGTCAACCGGAGGCCCCAATGCGCTGGGTGAACTGGTTCCAATGATTCCTGAAAACTTCCCTCTGCCGATTCTGATCGTGCAGCACATGCCGCCAATGTTCACGCGTTTGCTTGCCGACCGCCTGCATGCCTTGACGCCTCTGACGGTGAAAGAGGCAGAACACGGAGACGTGGTGCAAAACAGCGGAATTTGGATTGCGCCTGGGAACTTTCACATGCGCGTTTCGCGGCGTGATGGGAAGTTTCTGTTATCTCTGGACCAGGGAGAAATGGAAAACTCCTGTAGACCAGCTGTAGATGTCTTATTCCGTTCTGCCGATGAATGCTGTGGCGGCGCGGTGATCGCTGTGGTGCTCACCGGAATGGGGCAGGACGGGTTGCGGGGAGCGACGCAGTTGAAAGCTTCTGGCGCAAGGGTCTTGGCTCAGGACGAAGCCTCCAGCGTGGTTTGGGGCATGCCCGGATATGTTGCCAAAGCTGGCATCGCGGATCGGATTCTCCCCCTGCCGCGCATCATGCCGGCAGTGTTGGAGTTGCTGGAGAGTCGGTAGCGGGAGGTATCCATGACAAGACCCGGTAGCGTATTTTCCACGGTGACTGCGGCCTTGACTGTCGAAAACTACAGGTTTTTGCAGTCCCAGGTTTACCAGCATTCGGGAATCGTTCTTGATGATTCCAAACATTATTTATTGGAGTCGAGACTTTCGCCCATCGTCAGGGACGAGGGGCTTCATGACTTGAATGCGCTTTGCTTGTTACTTCGAGGCCACGGGCCATCTCCGCTACGCAATCGTGTGATTGAGGCGATGACGACCAATGAGACGCTGTTTTTCCGAGACGCCGCTCCGTTTCAGGCGCTCCGCCAGGAGATTCTTCCGGAGGGGCTCCGTACTTCTGGATCGCGCCCTTTACGCATCTGGTCCGCCGCGTCGTCAACGGGGCAGGAAGCTTACAGCATTGCCATAGTGGCCTCGGAAGTGGGGCTGGGGCTGGGGAAGAGCCGCCTGGAGATTCTCGGCACGGACCTTTCCGAAGAAGTGATCGCGCGCGCAAGAGAAGGCGTTTACACCCAGTTGGAGGTGAGCCGCGGACTGCCTGCGGCCATGCTGGTGAAATATTTCACGCGGAAAGGTATGTCCTGGCAACTCCATGACTCCATCCGTGAAATGGTGCGCTTCCAGAAGTTGGACCTACGGAATGGGGTTCGCGCCCTTGGCCGGTTTGACGTCGTGTTTTGTCGTAACGTGCTGATCTACTTCGATCTCGATACAAAACGGACCGTGCTGAGTCAGATTTACGACGCGCTATCCCCCAACGGCTACCTGTTTCTCGGCGCGGCCGAAACCACACTGAACGTGCATGAGAAGTTCACGCGTAAAGTCGTTGCGGGCGCTTCGGTTTACCAGAAAGTGGAGGGCTAGTCAGGTATGGAACAGGTCAGTATTCAGGAGCATATCCCCCAGATCCCTGGCATCGTCCGCATGGTCTTCGAAACGATGCTCGGCATTCCTGCGGAACCAACCGCTTCGGATGGGAAGACCAGGGATGCGCCAGTGACGGCGGCTATCTTTTTCGCGGGTGCCTGGTCAGGAGCCGTGCTGATGGAAACGTCGCTGGAGGATGCCCTTTCCATCACGGAAGCGTTGGGGGAAGGCGGGCGTCCCAGCGCACTCGATGACACAGTGCGGGATGTGCTCGGTGAACTGGCGAATACCATTGCGGGAAACTTCAAGGCGTTCTTGCCGAGAGGAACCGGGATAAGCATGCCCACCGTGGTACAAGGCTCCGACTATGTCATCTGGTTTCGCGGAGGAACGAGCTTGGGGAGCATGACTTTCGACAGTCCTCTCGGCGCCTTCTGTCTGCATCTGTTTGAGACAAAGTCGCACTCAAATGGAGCCGGTCGTTCACGAACTCACTGAGAGAGAATAGCGAGATCAGCCGTTATCGCAGACGTCGCTGGGGCGTTACTAGTTGATTCGTGGGATCCCCTCGCCTTATTAGAGATGCCTGGGATGGTGCGATCACCGAGAGGGGCAATTTGCTCTTCAGAATGGTGTCGTTGAAGACTGCTGCATCCACACTAGACACCCTGCGTCGGCAGGCTTGCGGCTATCGCCCCAACGGAAATGGATATCTTCGTCTGCGGGTATGCTGTTCTGAGTTACACACGCTTACTTAGGAGCTTTCTGCTGAAGACGAGCAGAAGTTGAGAAGTGTGTCAGGGGGCGAATCGGTCAGCTAAGATGGTGGGCTTTGGTGGACCTGGAGGGATTCGAACCCTCGACCTCTTCCATGCCATGGAAGCGCGCTCCCAACTGCGCCACAGGCCCAATCACGCTAACCTTTTGTTAGGATACCACGAGTTACGCGTTGCGCTCCAGCAGCGCTAGAGGAATTTTGCAGTAACCATGACAAGAGATCAAGCCTGGGACATTTTGTGCGAATTTGTTCAAAGTGATGGCCTTCGCAAGCACGGACTTGGCGTTGAGGCCTGTATGGCTTTTTACGCCAAACACTACGGCGCCGATGAAGAACAGTGGCGTGTTACCGCGTTGCTCCACGACTTCGACTGGGAAATTCATCCTGACCTCGAACGCCATCCGATGAACGGGGAACCGATCCTCAAAGAGCGCGGGGTTAGCGATGAAATCCGTCGCGCCATTCTCTCCCATGCGGATTACAGCGGCGTACCCCGGGAAAGCCTGCTAGAGAAGGCACTGTACGCCTGCGATGAGCTTTCCGGTTTTATCACGGCCCTCGTCTATGTCCGTCCGAACAAGAGCATCTTTGAAGTTGAAGTTTCCAGCGTGAAAAAGAAGATGAAAGATAAAGCCTTCGCGCGCAGCGTCAACCGTGACGATATCCGCAACGGAGCCGCCGACCTTGGGCTTGATCTCGACATTCACATCGCCAATTGCATCCAGGCGATGAAAGACGAAGCCGATACGCTTGGTCTGCGCGGAACGTGGCAGGGTGAAGCCTAAGCGTCGCACCCTGCGCTGACGTTGTGCAGCGTTGGTGCTGTGCAGAATGCCTTCTATGGCGGATACAGTGCGGTTCATACGCCCACAAAAGCAAACCGGCCAGCGCGCGAAAGCGCTGGCCGGTTTGCTTCTAAACGAATCGGATGCAGCCTGGGTTTAGGCGAACAGGAACTTCCGGTTCTTCGCATCCCAAATGCACTTTTTGCCCTTCAGGTAGCTCTGCGTAGCCATATGGCCTGGGATTGCAGCTTCCTGTCCCACGCTCACCGGGGCAATCGCTTTTGTCTTGCCCAGAATAGCGTCCACCCAGTTCACAAAGTGTGCGTGTGTGGCGTCTGGCTGGTTGAAGTCTTTGATGTAGTCCAGTTCCAGCGGCTTCAGACCCTTCAGGCGTTCCGGGTTCATGGAAGCGCCGAAGTCTTCGGGGTAGTAGCGCAACTTCTTGCGACCGATCACCTCGATGGTGCCGAAATCGCCCAGGAACTGTTCGCCGTAGTCGAAGTACTTGTTGCCGAAGTAGCTCGAATAGTTCAGGTGGAACTTGTTCGGGTACTCATAGATGGCGGAAATGGTGTCGGGCACTTCGCGCCCATCGGGCCAACGATAGATGCCGCCGGACGCCATACACTGCGTTGGCAACGGGTTGTTCAGAATGAAGTTGGTGATGTCCGTCTGGTGCACCAACAAGTCGGTGGAAATACCGCTGGAATAATCCCAGTAGTTCCGCCACTGGAAGTAGCGTTCTTTGTCATAGGGACGCGCCTTCGCATCACCCAGGAAGCGCTTGAAATCCGTATTCTCTGGCGTGGTGTCATCGGGGATGATGTAGCGCCAAGGCTTCGGAGCGCCCAACTGCTTCTCGGTGAAGTTGCGATACCAGAACGCGCGCACATAGTGCACATCGCCGATCTTGCCTTCGCCGATCAACTCTTTCGCCTTCTGATAGAGCTTGTTGCTCCGATTCTGTGTGCCCACCTGGGTAACCACATTCGTCTTGGACGCTAAGTCCACAATGCGGAAGCCCTCTTCCACCAAGTGTGACAGTGGCTTTTCGACGTAGATGTGCTTTTTGGACTTCAGACCGTCCATGGTCATGACGTAGTGCAGGTGCTCCGGCGTCATAATCACGATGGCGTCCACTTCTGGGTCCGCCAGCATGTCTTTGTAATCCAGGTAGGTCTTGGGCGTATTGCCACTCACGGTCTGGACGATGTCCTTACCCTTGTTCCTGGCTCCCTCGTAGGTGTCGCACACCGCAGTGGTGACGACAGTCTCTTTGTTAGCCTCCAGCATGGCCTTCAGGCAGTAGGCGCCGCGGCCTCCCACCCCGATCCAGCCCACGCGGATCTTGTTGTTCGTATTCTGCGCTGCAAGGAACGCAGGCGCTGCGGCAACGGCCGCTCCAGCAGTGGTCTGTACGAAGCCCCGGCGGGTAACATCGCTCATGGCAATTCGCTCCTGTCGATGGTTTTAACTAAAAAGTCCTATTCAGAATATCAAGTCCTGTCTGTCAGACGCGCCACACGGCCATTCGGTTATAGACCAGGCGCCATCCGTTGTCGTCAGGCTCGAAGAGATTCCAGCGTTGCGTAAAACTCTGGAAAGGAGATGGAAGCGCATTCCGCTTCCTCAATTTCTGATTCACCGTCTGCGGCGATAGCGGCGATCGCCATGGACATCGCAATCCGGTGGTCACCGAACGACGGGAATTTTCCAGCGCGGAACTGTTTGACGGGTTGAATCGCATACCCGTCTTCAAACTCTTCTACTTCCGCGCCCAGCAGCCGCAAGGTCTTAGCCATTGCAGAGATTCGGTCGGTCTCTTTGATGCGTAGCTCGCCAGCGTTTCGCAAGATCAAGCCCTTCTCACTGGCCGCGCCCAACACGGAAAGAATGGGGATCTCATCGATCAGCAGAGCGGTCATGTCTTTCTCGATCACACCGCCTTGCAATTTCCCGTATTGCACCATCAGGTCGCCAACCATCTCGCCGTTCACCTGGTTCAGATTGACGATGCGGATGTTGGCGCCCATCGATACCAGAAAGTCCAGTAGCGCCGTACGGCTTGGGTTCAGGCCCACGCCGGAAATCTGCAGGCTGCTGCCGGGAACCAGCATGGTCGCTGCCAAAAAGAAGGCCGCCGAAGAAAGATCGCTCGGTACCTGAAGCTCCCGGCCCGTCAGGGTATTGCCTCCACGCACGCGAATTTCCTTACCCGTCACCTGGATATCGGCGCCAAACTCACGCAGCGCCAATTCGGTGTGGTCCCGCGTCTTCACGGGCTCGATCACCGTGGTCTCGCCATCAGCAAATAACCCCGCCAACAACACGCAGGATTTCACCTGGGCGCTCGCCATGGGGGTGGCGTACTGAATCGCCTGCAGCTTGCTGCCCTGGATTTTTAGGGGAGGGAATCGGCCATCGCGTGCTTCCAGCTGCGCACCCATCTGCCGTAGCGGATCCATCACCCGCTGCATGGGGCGTCGGCTCAAGGACTCATCGCCTACCAGTTCGGAGGTGAATGGCTGGCCAGCCAGAATGCCCGAAAGCAGACGCATGGTGGTGCCGGAGTTTCCGCAATCGATAGCAGACGACGCCTCTCGCAAGCCCTCCTTACCGCATCCCTTCACATGCACGGTAGTGCCATCCACCGTGATTTCGGCGCCGAGCGTTTTCATGGCGCCCAGCGTGCTGTGGCAATCCTCGCCAGAGGAGTAATTGTGAATGGTGCTAGAGCCCTCTGCCAGGGCCGTGAACATACCATATCGATGCGAAATCGACTTGTCACCAGGCAGACGAATTGCTGCGGTAAACGGGGAAATGGGAGCTATCTTCTGATTCATGAAGCCTTTTCATTCTACCCAACCGTTCTCCCTCTTCGTCGATAGCCATCTCCAGTAGCCACTGCCAAGTGTCTGATGGGCCGTTTGATCAGGGGATTGATGCTCTCGAGGGTTCAGAGGACTATGCGATTCCAAGAAACGAGCAGGAGGGGACATGGCAGAAGACGCAATTCCTGTCGTGCTTCTGTCTCCGCTCCACGCGCCTTGGCAGCATTGCCGGCCAGACTGGACGGTGGGTGATTGACGGTTCCAATGGAATTGGCGGGCCGCGATACAGATGACAGCTGCGTCAAGGGATCGAAAAAGAGAAAGGCGGAGACCGAAGTCTCCGCCTTTCTCTTTTCATTCGACACGAACAGGAGCGGATGGCTACATGGACATGTACACACTCGGGTGTAACTGCGTGTTGAGGGGTTTGTGCAAACGGAACTCTTGGAATCGATATCCGACACCGAAGACCGTCTCAATATAGCTATCGCCGAACGGCTCCAGCTTTTTGCGCAGCCGACGAATGTGTACGTCCAGCGTCCGAGTGCGGACTTCACGACCGTATCCCCAAATCCGGAACAGTAACACATCGCGCGGCACAATCTCTCCGCGGTTCTGTACGATCAGAGCCAATAAGTTGAACTCTTTTCGTGTCAGTGAGACTTCGATCCCATCGACAAATACCTCGGCACGATTGAAATCAATCGTAAGATGCTTGTCCTGATAGGGAGCGATGTAATGAGATGTCAGGTACCCAGCCAGCATATTTCGTTTCTCGTTTTTTCACTTGTCTCGAAAAGTACCAATAGGTCTAGTACTTTTCTGCTGTTAGTTTACGGGTTCAAACCGATGGGTTCAAGCTTCCCGGCGCGCTTGTGCCCCAAATCGATCAATTTTTCACCAATGGAGGCGAACACCTGGGGAAATAGTACCGTAAATCTCGCCTGAGTTTGCCTGCTCTCTAGTGCAAATTGCCGAAATTAGCCGCAATTCTAGGGTTTCCCCGCTTAATTGCAGTTGCATGTCCGAAAATCTGTACTTGAGTGGCAACATTCGATTTAACACTTTTCCCGTCAACCTTATCCATCGTTTGCTATGCCTCTTCCGAGTGCATGAAACGTGTTTTTCCTAACCCAATGACATAGTTTCACTTGGCTTCGTTTCGTAATTTGACCAATTTGTTGCCTATTCGGGATATCCTGTCCACGATCTTCTCTGCCGATTTCGTTGTCAATTGCACAGATCACCGATAGCATCAACGGCAGCAGTACTAGGAACAAACACGAATAGGGGGCAATCGAATCATGTGGCGCAGACGAGATTGGCTGAGCGCCTCGGCCTCAATGGTGGCTGGAACGCAGGTGGCAGCATCGCAGACCACCGGTACGAGGCCGAAAACCATCGTAATTGCTAGCGGTAATGGTGAACGTGCCTGTGCACGCGCCATGGAACTGCTGCGTTCTGGTGGGGATACCCTGGACGCCGTAGTCGCTGGCGTCAATATCAATGAAGAAGACCCTGCGGACAGTTCTGTCGGCTATGGTGGCCTGCCCAATGAAGAAGGCATTGTCGAATTGGATGCCTCCCTTATGCACGGCCCCACCCGCCGTGCTGGCTCCGTTGCGGGTATCCGCAACATCAAGTACCCATCTCGTGTCGCGAAACTGGTGATGGAACAGACCGACCACGTGATGCTGGCCGGGGAAGGCGCTCTGCGCTTTGCCAGGGCCTACGGCTTTCCCGAAGAGGAGTTACTCACGGAAAAGTCCCGTCTTGCTTGGTTGGTCTGGAAACGGGGACTTCGCGACGCTGGTGGCCGTAATAACTGGTCCGTGGGTTTGGATTCCCCGGATTGGAAGGATCAGAAGATTGGCGAATTGCACCGCCTCTTTCCTCATGCTGACCGCGCTACCCTGGCCTGGGCCATGAATATGGCCGTGAACCCACCGACGGGCACCATCAATTGTCTGGCGTTGAACGAAAAGGGTGAGATGTCTGGAGTCACCACCACCAGTGGCCTCGCCTGGAAGATTCCTGGACGCATTGGCGATTCCCCCATCATCGGTGCGGGTGTCTATGTAGATCAGGATGTCGGCGCGGCAGGCTCCACCGGACGTGGTGAAGAGAATATCCGCATGTGTGGTGCGCACACCATTGTGGAGAACATGCGCCATGGCATGTCTCCCAAGGACGCAGTGTTGGACGGCCTGAAACGGGTGAGCCGGAATTTCAATGACGACCTGACCAAGCTTGCCCAGTTCGACCTCAATTTCTATGCGTTACGCAAGGACGGCGTCTATGCTGCCGGCTCGCTTTGGAGTGGGCGGCGCAATTCCCGCGACGGCAGTTATGTGTCGCCGAAATTTGCCGTGAATGATGGTGGGGCAAGCCGCCTGGAAGACTGCGTTTATCTGCTGGAACGAAAGTAACCGCAACGTCGCCAGCAGCCGCTTATGGGCAAACGGGCAGGGAAACAATTCCTTCTAGCAATGTGTTCCCCTGCCCGCACCTCTGCTGTCTGACAAAATGCGCGAAATCTTTGACCTATTCGTAACCACTGCGCTAATCTAACAGTGCGGGGTGGAGCAGTCAGGTAGCTCGTTGGGCTCATAACCCAAAGGTCAGAGGTTCAAATCCTCTCCCCGCAACCAACTCCCTCAGTTGGTTGCGTTACGGCGGAAGTCTCGCCATTCGATCTTTTCCCTTTTTGTAAAATTCACGGCCCGAGTATCGTTCTTGCATTGCTGAACGGTCTGCGTATCAGGCGCTATTTGTTAGCCATAGGGGGCTTCAATGTTTGCAAGGGAACGGCGCAGCGCCGCATACGAATGTATGCGCGAGTGGCCCACAGCGAAAGTCCGTTCGTGATGGCTGTGTTCTACCGCGCCCGTTGCCACAAGGGAACTGCACTACGAACATGTCCACAGACATGTTCATCAGAAACTTCCGCAATGTGCGCAGCGCTAGCGACCATTGCCCTTCTTCCATCGGTGTCCCTGAGATGGCTATGCGATCTCCTGCTCCGCGCGGAACGGTGATCCTCCTCTTGGTCTGCACCGCATGATTGTCGACCGAGTGCGGTGCACTAGCACGTGTCTCTACAGTGTCGTGCCCTGGTTCCTGCTAACGAACCACTGAATTCTATGACTTGGTTTGGACATCATTAGTGCCCAAATCAGAAAATCTCTGCGCAAGTGGAATGGAGTGTGCAAGATGCGCATATTGCGAGTTACGTTCCGTGTAGCGTTGGGGGCCAGCATCCTGCTGTGCTTGCTGTCCAGTTGTGGCCAGGGTGGGGGCAGTGGCGCCGGTACGGAACAGTCCGCTCAAACGGCTTCCTCTACCGCCGCAACGCGGAAGCCCTCGCCAAAGGCTACCAGCATCAACATAACGCCTGGTATGAGTGCGCTTGCTTTTGAAGGACAACTCAAGGCTAACGAAGATGCCGAGTTCGTCATCGGTGAGGAAGCTGGAAGCCTGCTTCATGTCCATGCGTTGGCGTCTGGCAAAGATCTGGAAGTCGCTGTGTATCGCGCTGATACCGGTGAGAAACTCTCCGACGGCCACGAGAATCCATCCTTCTGGTCTGGCCGCCTCCCGTTGACCATGGGTTATCTCATCGTCGTGCATGGGACACCTGAAGATACCGACTACGCGCTGGAGCTCGAAGTGCCGCGCCGGCTACATCTCGACGGCATCCCCGACTCATCTGTCAACGCGTGGGCCCCGGCTGGCGTGCCAATCGCCTTTCTTGTGCCCGCGAATGCCAAACGGAATTTGTCCCTCGATCTGAAAGATTCCAGCCCTGGAGCCTTCCTCACTGTGCAGCGGTTGGATAACGGCAGCCTTATTCAGAATGCGGTGGCCCGCTCTGCCAGTTTCACGGGCGAGTTGCCTGCCTCTGTCGATACGCTGGTCCGCGTCTATCAGGGGACCAAGCCCGGTCCGTTCACGCTCCATGTTTCCGCGCAGTAGCCGGACCGCCGACTCCGCAGGCCACACCATACGACGGCCCTATCGTTTCATCAAGGAGAAACCCATGCGTTATCTGATGATCCTTCTGGCTGGCGCCCTCTTGCTCTCCGCTCAGGATGAGCCCACGTTGCGGCGCGCCTTTGAAGGCCAAACCGTAGTTGTGAAAGTCGACATGCCTGCCTACCGCGATGGCGTCGACGTCTATCCCGATGCCAGCATGCCGGTGGATTTTCGCAAAGTCGCCAGCCGCCTAAAGGAATATGGCACGGGCGTCCATCAGGGCGAATCCATCATGGTCACCAAGGTTGTGGTGAAGAAAGATCACATCGAGTTTCAGCTCGGTGGGGGTGGTTTTGGCACCCTCAGTGACCGGCTCACTGTTGCCGCTGCGGCCTCCACCGTACCTTACCAGTACAAGTCCGACCGGGAACATGACTTGGAGCAACAACTGAAGTACGAAACGAACAGCCGGGAGCGTCGCCGTCTGCAGGAGCAACTGGACGACATTCGAGAAGACCGTCGCCAGGACAATCAGTACGCCACCGTGGCCAACAATCAGGCCCGCCAGATGCAACAGCAGAAGGTGAAAGAGCTGGAGTCACAGGGCGGTAGCCGCTTCAATATCTGGTACAAGGATGGGCTTCCCCAGGAGGCAAAAACGCCAGAAGGCATCATGCGCGCCCTCGCCAAGTACGTGGAATTTTCTGATGGTCCCTCGTCCGGATCTCGTGCGACGGAGCCTTGGCCAGATTCTCCGCAAACTTCATCCTCCGGCAATGCACCCACAAACGATCACGCTAAGCCAACAGGCAGTGGCCTGGGGGCCGTGCACAAAGGCATGACGATCGGCCAGGTTGAGCGCATTCTGGGGCCCGCTACCAAAGTCGGTCAACACTCCGAAGGTAGTGTCGATGTATCTACCCGTGAGTATGAAACCGAAGATGGCTTGGTGATCCGTGCAGACTTTGCTGGCGGCGTACTCATCGACTTTTCAGCCAAAGCCAAATAGATGGAGGTCTTACACCCTATGTTGCGAATACTCTTTGGAAGCTTGATTCTTGCCATCATGCTCGCGGCGCAGTCTGCCGCACCACTGCGCTTCGATGCCAAGTCCGGGGCGGCGTCCGTGAAGGCCACCATCCAGGGAGACCAGACCCAGGAATACACATTCACCGGCAAGAAAGGGCAGACGATCACGCTGTCGTTGAAGTCCCCCAGAGCTTCCTGGCTGGTGCTCCGTGTCTTTCCTGCCTCGGAGCGGGAAGGCTCTGACCTGCTTTCCAATTACATCTCCTCCGATACCGAACTGAAGGGCGTTTTACCCGCTGATGGAGCCTACCGCGTCTTTGTCGGCATCCGCCGTCCGGAAGCGCGGCGCGGCGGCAGCGCCATCTACAATCTGAATGTCAGCTTGAAAAATACGCCGTAGAGCCAACGAGTCGCCAGTCTCATGTGTGATCGGCGGCTCTCGATTTTTTCTTGACTCTAATTACGTTGATATTTAATACTGAGAAGGAAGAATCACTTTAGGCCGTGAAGCTTGCTTCCTTGTAGGTCACAAATCACATGAGTACTTGTTCGGTTACCCCGGCCATCCGGCACGAAGGCGGATTTCTTGATCGCCTGGGCGTCTTTCTTTCCAGCGCTTGTGCCCTACATTGCTTCCTGATGCCTTTCGCACTCGGCTTCCTAGTGATGAACGGCGTCGAGTGGTTTGCTTCCGAATTGATGGAATTGGCTCTGGTGGGGACCGCTCTTGTGGTCGGCCTGACCAGTCTCGTCCCCAGTTATGTCCGGCATCGGAACCCCCTCGCTTTGATCCTTTTCGGCGCTGGCCTCCTTGTCATCGCCGCTTCGCACCTGGCATCCCACGATCACACGCCTTTTACCGGACTGTTAATGGCCTTTGGCGGCGGATTGGTTGCAGCGGCCCACTATCGGAATCGCAAAGTCTGCGCTTGCATCGCTCACGCCTAGCCCTAGACTCGCGCCGTTTAACGGCAATCCTTTACAAAGATCTTCAATCGGCCAGATCAATCCCCTTTTGAGCGGGATCTCTTTCAGTCTCTTCGCCCCCACTCGTGGCAGCTAGCCGCCTTCCCACTTTCACCCACTCCCATATAGCGCAAGCTGTTCCGGAACAGCGGCTGCTTACCAAATGAGAAAGCGATCCATCGGGCAGGGCCTTGAAGCTTCTGCGCGACGAATCGCCTGTAATAAAAACCGAAATGTCAGTGGCAAGACACCCGCGCACAGACCAGGGTCCGTCTGGGCATCATCAGAATATACGTCTCTATTCCTGGCTACGCTTCCCGGTGTTGCTTGCCTGCCACGTCACCTTTTCCTCCGCCTGCAGCACCTTTTCAGCTTTGGCTAGAAACTCCGGGGCCTCTGGGTGGCTGGGGTGCTTCAAAGCCCATTCCCGTATGTGATGGGCCGCTTCACTGGCGTTACCTTTGCTTTGGCTCTCTAGGGCGAGCCCGAGATCCGGATAAATGGAGTTGTACGGGTCAACTTCCCGTAGCTGCTCCAATATGGGCTTCGCCAGGGTGTATTCCTTCTGCTGCAGATGAATGGTGGCCTGCTGGGATAGAGCTGCGGGGTGTCCCTTTCGTAATTCATTCGCTTTGGTTGCGTGCCGCAATGCTGCGTCCATATGGCCCCACTCAAAATAGACACGGCTGAGGTTAAGGTGTGCTTCAAACAATCCTGTCCTGGACCCCAATGCGCGTTTTAGAAAGTCCGCAGCTTCTTTGTAGTTCCCTTGTGCCAGCCGCAGCGCTCCCAAATTATTCCAACCGAGCGCACTTTCAGGATGTTTTTCCACCAATTCCCATAAGATTTTCTCGGCCTTATTCAGGTCACCCAATTCCATTTTGCGTTCGAAGTCCTGCACGATGCCCATCCACTGGGATTCGTCGCCTAGGGAATTCACCGAGATGGTGTTGCTATCGTGCACCAAGTCTGTCGCAAACACTGCTTGGTCGCGGTCCACCAGCACACGCGTACTTTTCTTCTTCGGGTTGAGGGCCATGTTTACCGTTTGTGACGCAACATAGCCACTGGCAAAGCGAACTTCCACCACTACGTAGTCGTCGGTCGGAATCATGAACTTGCTGATGGTGCTGGCGATCTCGTTGCGTACGGCGTAGTGATGCGCCCGGCTGCTGGAGATTGAAATAGCGTAAGGTTCCTTGGAATTGCGTACCTCCACATCCAGGCGGCGGTCCGCGGAGAATGCGGGAATTATTCCCAAAACAAACAGAATAAAAACAGAAATCGACTGTATGCGTCCCATGGACACACCTCGGGCTTATGAGTTTAAGAAGAGATCAAACGAAACTGCCGGCGGAGGCAGTTGCAACCTGGCGAGTCTGTAAACAGCCGACGAAACGAGTATGCTGGGAGATTCGTTTCGCCTACATCACCAGGGTGCCTAGGCGCTTCTTCGGCTGCGGCGCGGGCGGCGGCAGCGCATGGAACAGTGCCTTGGATGCTCGTGGGAGATGGCGATCAGAGGCATCTTTACCGAGATGAAAATCGAAGAAAAATCTTTCGATTTATTACGTCTGTTTCTCGTGATTTCAGAATACCTATTTCTTTGTTCTATGGAAAATCAAAGAATTGATATGCACAATCGCAAACTTCGATGAATGACGGGGCCTCTGTCTGCGTACCGGGACGTATCGTACCCATGGGAGCGAGGTCGAAATTTACGAATGAAGGCCCGATGCGTCAGCCCTTCTGCGTCTTCCGCAAACTACATGAAGACCGAGCTAGATGGATTCCACCGAATTGGAATTCACGCTCAGCGGCACCTTGCTGCCATAGTAATTGCGCAGAAAACGACGAAGGATTGCTTGTTCCAGGCGGCCCTGGCGGCGCACCGGGGAAGGGAAGCGCAATAGTAAATCCACGCGGCTTGGTTCGGGGATATGCAGGTAGACGCGCGGCGTTGCGGAGGGAGTGTGGACAAAGTTGTGGGTATGTTCCAGACTCTCCATCCAGGCGCGGGCGGGCTCCAGGAAGTCCTGACAGACCTCGTGAATTGCCTCCAACGCCACCAACTGTGCCTTTTCCAAATCATCCGCACTTGTCAGGGGAATACGCATCGTATGGACCACGTATTTTCCTGCCTGGGTTTCATTGAACAGCGGAGTATCCAGAATTTTTGCGTTCGGGAATACGATCTTCCGGCCAGTGGGCATGTGGAATGCCGAGTCTGGCCCCACTTCCAGCAGGGTGGTGGAAAGCAGAGAGATGTCGATGACGTCGCCACGCACACCGCCCCAATGCACGCGATCACCGAGCGTATAGGCGCCACTGGTGGTGCGCAGAAAAGATCCGCTCAGGCAGAGCAGTAGCTCCTTTGTAGCGATGACAAAAGCGGCGGCCAACGCCACGACCGAAAGCACGAAGCTCTGGATGGCATTTGCCCAAATAGCGGCCAGACCCAAGATCAGCAGCAACACCATCGTGTTGCGACTACCCGAAATCCAGCGCTGCCGTTCCTCAGCGGTCTCAAGGTGGCGGAGCAGCAGGCGGGAGAGGATCAGTCGCAACCCCACCAGCACAGTAATGAGCATTACAGTGAAGATGAGGTTGCGAAACCAGGAAATCTCAAAGAAACGCGGCAACTCCGCGTTGAAGCCAGTTAGAAACTCCAAACAAAAAGCTCCTCATTCTCTATTGTCTGAGATGCGCTCCTTCGTTTGCGAGTCGCCCGGGTTGTGGAGTGGCAAGTTACCAGGAGTTTCCCAGCCAGCGATGCAGATTTTCTTTCACAAAATCGTCATCCACCAGGTGCGGATAGGCCGCGCAGACCCGATCAATTTCGTCAGCTTGGCCAGCGGAGAGTCCTTCTTCCGGATCAAGGCACCAGATGCCTTCCAGTAGACCTTGGCGACGGAGGATCTCGTGTAGACCCGCAATGCAGCCGTGGAATTTGTTGGCGGCGTCAAACAGAGCAGCGTTGGAATCCGTAATCTGTGACGCCAAAGTCAGCAGACTCGGGGCAATCTCCCTGTCGGATTCTTTCACTTGCTTGGCCAAAGCCAAATGCTCCACAGCCTTGCTGGTCCAAACAGCCCAGTGTCCCAGCAATCCTCCACGAAACTGCAGGGTTTTGCCAGAAATGCTAAATTTGGTCACCAAGTCCAGCAGGATGTTATCGTCGTTGCCCGTGTAGAGGGCAATTTCAGCTGCGCGGCCAGAATCAGCAACGCCACGCAGGACGTCCAGAGTCTGGTAGCGGTTGAAGGGAGCCACCTTGATCGCCACCACATTTTCGATTTCGGCAAACTTGCGCCAGAACTCATAGGGAAGCGCGCGTCCGCCAACCGCAGGTTGCAAATAAAAGCCGATTACCGGAATCACTTCTGCAACGGCCCTCGCGTGGCTTAGCAACTCGTCCACCGTTGCATTGGGTAGCGCCGCCAAGCTCAGCAGACCCGCCTTGTATCCCCAGTCTGTCGCAAACTTGGCTTCTTTCACGGCTTGCGCCGTTGGGCCGCAAATGCCCGCGATACGCATTACCGGATGGTCGCCCATCGCAGCAGCCACCAGTTCCAGAACCGGCTCAAACAGCGCAATCTTTGGATCGCGAATGGCGAACTGCGTGGTATGCACGCCCACGGCGATGCCGTCGGCGCCCGAATCCACGTAGTAGCGGCTCAGCGCCACTTGCCGTTTCTCGTCCAGCTTGCGTTGCGCATTCAATGCCAACGGATGCGCAGGAATTACCATGCCCTCTAAAAGGCGTTCTCTCACCGTCATTAGAATTTACCGTCCCGCACCTGAAATTTCGTTGCCTTCGTCCACGTCTTTCCGCCGGACTTCAACCAATGCGCGACCCAATCCATCAACTGGTGCGGTGTTGCCGTGGGGTACCCAAAGCGCTGCTGGCACAAGCCTGCATTGCTAAGCAGAGAATTGGACGACTCTTCGCCACTAAACACCGGTGTCACTTCCAGTCTTTTTGCCAGTTCCGTTGCCAGCCAACGCACGGAAAGGGTTTCTGGACCGGTAAGGTTCACCAGGAATGGTGGTGTACCAGCTTCAGCGAACGACCGCAGACAAACAGAGTTTGCATCCCGCTGCCAAATGATGTTCACGGCGGGCATGCTCACATCTACGGGCTTGCCTTGCAACAGATTCAGCGCAATATCAATCAACACGCCATAGCGCAGATCAATGGCATAGTTCAGGCGTAGCAGAGAAACCGGCGTGCCGTTCTTTTCGCTGAAGTAGCTGAAGATACGTTCCCGCGCCATGGCTGAGGTGCCGTACTCGCCCACTGGCTGCAGATCGTCTTTCTCGGTCGGTCCTCCGCTATGTAGCGGGCTTAGGGCGTACACGTTTCCTGTGGAGAAGGCCACGATCCGCGACGACGGGAAGCGTTCCGCCACCTTGCCTGGCAGATAGGCGTTCATGGCCCATGTTTCCGCCGCTGCTCCCGCAGAGGTGCCAAACTTCTTCGCCGCCATATAAACGACATTCGGCGCCTCCGGCACACCCGCCAGATCATCCGCCTTCAACAGATCCGCACGATGCGGCGTAACGCCCATCTCTTCAAACTGCTTCACCAGTTCCGCATCACTGAATCGGGCCACAGCGGTGATCTTGCGATCCACGCCAGCGGCCTCGCTCGCGCGTTTGGCAAGCCTGGCCAAGGAGGGCCCCATTTTGCCGCCCGCACCGAGCAGTAGAATGTCTCCCTCCAGCGCCTTCATGGCGTCAATGTCTTCCTGGGTAGGAGTAGAGAGAACATCCTCTAGCTGCTCCTCGGTCTCGATGAATTTCGGGTATTGCATACCGCTCCAATAACGTTTCATTGCCATCAAGGCAGAGTTCACAATCAAACACAGAGTCAGGTGGTGTTGATTCTCGCGTTAGCGAGTTTCCAGCACCACCACCGTGTCATAAAGGTCTCGCTTGCCCTTGGGCAGGTGCAGCAACGTGGAATCCGCCAACTGTTCCAGCTTCACGGCGCTGCCATCCATCAGCAGGCTTGCCCGCTTGGCACGCGCCAGCTTCGGCAGAGCCAATACGGCGTCTTGCCACTCCAGCACGTGTACATAAATTTTGTCGCCCTTTTCGGTGACGGCGCCCCAGTCTCGTGGACTGATCTCTTTGCTGCCCCGCGTGCCGTAAATGCTCTCGCCGTTCTTTTCCAGCCAGCCGCCCATCTGCCGTAGACGCTCTACAAACTCATCCTGAATGGTGCCGTCCGGTTTTGGGCCGATATTCAGCAGAAAGTTTGCATTGTTGCCGGCGGCGCGCGCCAGGTAGTGAATGAGGGCGCGGGTGCTTTTGAACTTCTTATCGGTGGAACTGTAGCCCCAGGCAATATTGATGGTGTCGCAAGTCTCCAGGGGGAGCGACCCGATCTCAGCCCCATCGCTGAAGCCCGAGGTGTTCTGCCCCGGAAGGTCTTTCTCAAACATCTGAAAGTCTTCGCCTTCGAAGGGTTTCAGATGGTGGTTGTTCCCCACCAGGGCGGCAGGTTGCAACTTGTGAATCAGATCGTAGGTCTTGCGCAGTCGCCAGTTGGCATCCTTCTTGTCCCAGATTCCGTCGAACCAGATTCCCGCCACCGGACCGTAACCAGTCAGAAGCTCCTCGAGTTGGGCATCCATGAAATCCAGGTACTTGTCGAAGTTGCCATAGGGTGGCCGACCGGAGTGGTGACCCGTGCGGCCCAGAGGCGAATATTCGCGCTGATACCAATCCAGATGGGAGTGGTAGAAGAATAGCTTGATCCCCTGCTTCTGGCACTCATCCGCGAGCTGTTTCAGAACGTCCTTGCCATAAGGAGTGGCATCCACAATGTTCCAGCTGTTCTGCTTCGTATTCCACATGGCGAAGCCGTCGTGGTGTTTGCTGGTGATTGTGATGTATTTCATCCCCGCAGCTTTCGCCAGGTTCACCCACTCGGTGGCATTGAACTTTTCGGGATTGAACTGAGGCGGCAGCTTCTCATAGTCGGTGATGCTCATCTTGTCGTTGTTCATCACCCATTCGCCCTTGCCCAGCACGCTGTACACACCCCAGTGAATGAAAAGACCGAAGCGGGCTTCTTGGAACCACTCACGTGCAGCGAGGTTTTCCTTGGTCGGCACATAGGGTCCCTGTGCCTGTAACGGGAACGCACTAGCCAAAAGCAGGCTCGCGGAAAGCAGAAGAGATTGTCTACGGCTGATTGATCGCATCGGCGTGACCTCTTAATATCCGAGCTGTTTGTTCACGATATTCTGCAGCGGCTCCCCATTTCGGAAGCGCTTGTAGTTGGCAAGGAAGAATTCCATGGAATCTTCCAGCCACGTGGGCGTGTTATCCGCGCAGTGAGGTGATAATAATACGTTTTCCAGCGAATAGAACGGATGTCCCTCCGGCAGCGGTTCCTGGTTGAATACATCCAGGGAAGCGCCTAGGATAGCGCCGCGTTGTAGCACGTCGATCAGCGCCGCCTCATTGACCACGGGGCCTCTGCCAACGTTGATCAGTACTCCTGTCGGCTTCATCGCGGCCAGTTCGTCACGGTCAATCAGATCGCGTGTCTCCGGCGTATTCGGCGCAGCCACCACGACATAGTCGCTTTCCGCCATCACGGACTTTCTTTCCTCGAAGCTTACAACTCGCTCTGCATACGGATCGCCCTCGCTCTTCTCCGGGTGGCGCCTTACCCCGATGACACGCATGCCCATAGCTTGCGCACGTCGTGCCGATGCCTGCCCAATCTCTCCGTAGCCGATGATTCCCATCGTTTTGCCCGCGACTTCTTCCACAGTGTAGGGAAGCCATTTGCCTTCGCGCTGCTGGTTGATCATCCGACGGAGATCTTTGGCAAAGTAGAGGCAACTGGTCAGCACAAATTCACCCAGTGACTCTTTGTAAACACCGCGTGCATTCGTGAGCGGCAGTTCGGACTCCCGAATCTCCGGCACCAGTTTGCGTTCCAGTCCGGCCATCAGGGAGTGCACCCACTTCAGATTGGGCGCCGCCAGAAAGGTCTGGCTGATCAGTGCCTGGTCGTCGGTGTTCAAGACGAGAATGTTGGCTTCGTCGATGACGTTCACGAACGCGGCGGGGTCTAGCCCCACAGCCACGTGGACATCATCAGGAAGCTGGTCCAGCAGGACCAGACTCTTCATCGCGGGGTTACAGAGAAAGACGATAGTATCCATAGCAATCCTGGTGTCCATCGCAAGACTTCTCCGCGTTGTTCTGCCACTCCTACGCTTTGCATCTTACTCAGCACAGCCCTTCGTTCCCGATGGAATCTGTCCCGTTCCGCATTGCAGAATGGCCGACAACCGTCTCCGGCGATGTATCAGTGTAGCAATTCCGATCTGTTTTGCTGCTTCGTTTTCGACCCGCTGGACAGGAAGTGACAGTATTTCCGAATCTGCCGTCGTCTTGCATGGAGTTAGGCCAATTTGTTCAATCTTTAGGTAGTTATGTCTCTTTCAGCACCCAGGCTGTAAGACCTGACGTTCTACCTGGCAGATCGCACATGTTTGGCATAGTCCACCGCGCACGTGTCGGCGGATGTCACCCCTCCCCAGAGGGACCAGCACGGTCGTCTACAGTGTATCGACTCTCTGAGCGGAGTGATGAATGGGGGAGGCGGGGGATGGTCGCAGGAGCATTGCGAGCGTTTCTTTTGAGCAGGCCTCAGTCTACTGAGATTGGACGGTGCGGATCACATCGCCGAGGTAAAGCAGGTTCTGTTTACAGACATAGCCTCTGGCTCCAGACTTGCTGGCCGCCATGCGAACATCTCCATCGTCGTAGTTGGTCACAACGATGATGCGCGCATCTGGATGCGACCGCACGATGCGCCGGGTGGCTTCCAGTCCATCAATGCCTGGCAGGCAGATGTCCATCAGAACCAGGTCGGGCCGCTCTTGCGTGTACTTGGCGACAGACTCCTCGCCATCAGCGCATTCCCATATGGTGGCGCTGAATTCCGATATCGCACGGCGCAGTAGCCGCCGCATGCTCGGGTTGTCGTCAACGATCAGAATGTTCACGCCGTGGCCCTGACTGCTGCAGTCCCAGTTGCAGAATCTATTCACAGCTTAAGGGAATGAGCAGTTCTATAGAATAGAGGCGGATACGGTAGCTATCGTGTGGTTCCACATGCCGTTCACATGGGCCCCATTGAACGTTCAACTAGATTTTGGCCTTGTGTTGTAGCGCGAATCGCAACAGTGCATTCGACCCTTCAATTGACAACTTTCGGCAGATATTCGTGCGATGATTTTCCACGGTCCGATAGTGAATGGAAAGTACTTCGCCAATCTCTTTGCTCGACTGGCCGTCCGCAATCAGCCTCAGAATGCGACGCTCAGACGGGGTGAGATCGGCAAAAGGTGATTTCTCTATTTCGTCAGTCGGGCGCAGCATACGCATCGTCAGTGCGGAACTCAGGTAGGGTCTGCCTTCGGCGACGGCGGCCACGCCGGCCGCGATGTCCAGCATGGCGCTGTCCTTAAGTAGATAACCCAAAACACCCATGTCCATGGCGGCCTGTAACATCTCTGGCTGGTCGTGCAATGTCAGCACGATCAGCTTTGTCCGGGACTTGCGTTTGGTTAGTTCGCGCACGACGCCGAAGCCATCCAGCTTCGGCATGTCGATATCGAGTACGGCGACATCAGGCTGAAGCTCCACGATCTGGGTGAGGGCGCTTTCGCCATCCGCACATTCCGCCACTACCGTAATTCCCGTTACTTCCGACAGAATGGCACGCAAACCCTTACGCACAATGGGATGATCGTCCGCCAGCAGAACACGGATTTCCTTATTCATGGTCATTCCCCCGACGGAACCGCACGGTAACCGTCGTTCCTTTCCCACTGGCGGACTGAATGTCCACAGTTCCCCCCAACAGGCTCGCACGTTCCTGCATCCCGATCATGCCGAATCCGCCACGTGTTGTGCCGGAGCTCTTCTGCGGAGAGAATCCCTCGCCATTGTCACGAATGCGCAGCCGTATCTCGTCCTGCTGAACGCGCACTTCCACGCTCGCTTCCGTGGCCCCGGCGTGCTTCACGATGTTGTTCAAACACTCCTGCACAATGCGATAGAAGTTGATGCGAAGATCCTCAGCAAAGGCATCGTCGATGTTCTCAATCTTTGTTTGAATCTCGATTGCTGCCGCGTTGGATGCCGTCTGTACCAGACTTTCTATCGCCCGCGTCAGCCCGAGCCGGTCTAGCTGAAAAGGGCGCAGGTTGTAGGAAATCTCGCGGGTCTCATCAATGGCCAGCGAAGCCTCCGATGCGATTTCGTCGATCGAAGAAAAGCGCTCCTTGGCCATATCCCCTTGCTCCCGCAAAAAGAATAGAGCGAGATTTTTCACCACGACGAGGCGTTGACCAATGCTATCGTGCAACTCTGCGGCAATGCGCTTCCGTTCACTTTCCTGAGAGGCGAGCAACTTACGGGAGAATGCTTGTTGAAGAGCCTGTGATCGCTCTATTCGCGCGATGCGATACTGCCAAACAGACGCCGCCAACGCGACACCGGCCAGTAGAACGGCCGTCGCAAACCACCAAGTCTGGTAAAACGCTGCCTGGATTACCACAGGAATCGTCGCCGCCTGGTCGCTCCATACCCCATCGCTGTTTCCCGCAATTACCTGGAACTGGTAAGCACCCGGCGGCACGTGCGAATAGTAGGCGGTTCTGCGGGTGCCAGCTTCGATCCAGTCCCGGTCGAGTCCCTCCAGCTTGTAGCGGAACCGGATTTGCCCGGGATGTACAAAACTCAGCGCCGTATAAGTGATTTCGAAACTCTTTCGCTCCGGGTCCACCTCCACGGGCTTGTCGACCGGTACCTCCCAACCTTCCACGGTGAAGGACTCGATGGTTACGGGAGGCGCTTCCGCATTCAAGGGAACCCGTTCCGGGTCCACCACGGCTAGCCCATCTTGCGTGGGGAACCACAGTCGCCCATCCCGCGTGCGCACCCCGGACGGCCAGTATCCTCCATTGCATTCCGCATTCCGCATCCCATCCGCTTTGCCGTAGGACGCGGAACTCACCGTCGACCGTTCCCCTCGTGCGAATGCGTTCAGTTCCGATTTGCGGACACGATGGATGCCTCGGTTGCAGCTCATCCAGAAGTTGCCGCGACGGTCTTCCAGAATCTGAAAAGCCCCGTTGTTGAATAGTCCCTCGTTGGTCGTATACTGCGTGAATTTTCCGTCCGCGAGCCGCCCGATGCCCGAGTCATAGGACCCAATCCAAAGCACCCCGTCGGCATCCTCGTACAAGGAACGCAGCGAACTCGCCAGCGATCCTAACTCGCTGGACCAGACCTTAGCGGCTCTATCCCGAAAGAGCGTCAACCCTCCGTAGCCAGCCAGCCACATCCCGCCACCTTTTGCGGGAATAATGACGCGTACGTCATCCGTCGCCAAGCCATCTGCCGTCGTCAGCAACTCCTGGACGCCGTCTTTTGCACGCAGCAAACCGCGTGAGGTCCCAAGCCAAAGTACCCCTTCTGTGTCCTGATAGATAGCTTGTATTGCGGTTCGCGCTGGCGCGGTGATGTACTCCGGGGCGACAAAGCGACGACCGTTCCATACCCGTAGCGCCTCGTTGGCAGCCACCCACACCTGCCCCTTCCGGTCCTCGCCGAGCGCCGTAATCACCGCATCGGGAAGCCCTTCAGCGGTATGAAATCGCTGAAAGTGCCTGCCATCAAATCGGGCGAGGCCACCGTGCCAGCCTCCGGCCCAGATGTGTCCCCTGCTGTCTTCCAGTACGGGATATACCGCCTTTGTGGTCAATGTGGGTTCCGTGGCATAGCTGGAGACGGTCTGTCGCCTCACCTGAAACAGCCCATCACCATCGGTGCCTAGCCACAAGTTGCCTTCGCGATCCTCTGTGAGAAACGTGAATGCTGTCTTCCGGGCGGATAGGCCAGCGGCCGGGGCCAGAGAGCGTGTTAGCGCCTCACCCACTTGTATTTCCCACTGTTGGCCGCTACGGTCGCGGTGGAGGTAACTTGCATCTGGTCCGGACACCGTGACCAACTGCGCGATATCCGAACCGGCGGCAATCTTGGCGAGCTTCTTGTCGTCCGTCCACAACCAGATGGAGCCGTCAGGGTCAATAGCGAGTTGTCTGACCTTCGAGCCGGGAAGCCAAGCTGGCAGCGGGAATCGGCTGAGATTGCCAGCCCGAAAGCAGTAGATGTCCTCCTCGCTCGTGGTCCAGAAGCCCTGGCTCCATCGAATTTCGTCATAGTGACGTTGTGGCGCATCCAGACTTACTGCATAGAAACGTTTTAGATTCTCATTCCATTCCCATATTGCACCCAGCGACACCACCCACACGCGTCCGGATTCATCCCCTGTCACGCTATATACGAGGTTATGCGGTAGACCTTCCGTGGTCGAATAGCTCGTAAACACACCGTCTCGCAATCGCGAGACGCCACCACCATCCGTCGCCATCCACAAGTCGCCATTGGGCGCTTGATGGATGGACGTCATGCGGTTGGAATGCAATCCGGGCGAATTGCTTTTATCGAAGACCACAAATCGCACGCCATCAAAGCGAGCCAGGCCGTCCAGCGTTGCCACCCACAGGTAGCCGTTCTGGCCTTGGCGGATTCCGCGAATGATGTTCTGCGGAAGACCATCATCGGTAGTCCACCCCGTCAGTCCGAAGGGCGGGTTGGACGCAAACAGTGCGTGTGTCAGCAACAGCAATAGCAGCAGTAGACGTGCCCTCGCCCGATGGCGCCACAGTGCTGCGATGCGTGTCAGGGAAGCGTCCATCATGGCGGAACGCTGTGATGTGCGGAATTTACTGGGATGCGGATAAAGGCCGGCTGCGGAAGGAGGTTCCGAGGACGAGAGTGAGGAAAACATCAAAGTTAAAAGTGCGTATCAGCGCTATCGATCTATGAGGAACTCCGTCCCGTCGGGCGGAACCCCGTGCTCATGAACAACCAGGTCTCAAGGCGCGGGCCCGGTGACAGCCACAAAACGAAAGGCGGGTTGGAATATCCGCAATTATAGCGGACCCGGCTAATTACCCACATCTGTAATCGTCGGGGTCTCGATCTTCCGTTTGGTTCCGTGTGGAACCGCACAAATGCGGACGCGATAGCACATGTTCGAATGTGCACAGACACGGATGGGTTTCTTTCGGGCCAATCTCTAATCTGGATACATGCGGGCTGGGAAGGCCGCAGAGGACAAACAACAATGATCGGCACAAGATACAATCCAACCCAAAGCCCCGCCGTCGCCAAGAAAGTGGCTAACCTCAATACGGTCAACCGCGTACAGAACACAATCAACAGTGCCGTTCGGCAAGGATCCACGGACGCGATCTCCAAGGCTGTGTCGGAGATCGGAGAACTCAAGCTGCGGACTGCTTTCTCCAAAGCACGGTTCATCTACGGCACCATGGGCAAGGGTTCCGTCATCACTCGCGGCCTACGCAAATGGGCAAACCGTGCTCCGGGCCAGCGCCTCGCGGAAGAACAAGGCGTCCCACTCTCGCTCCCGCAGACAAATCTTCTCAAGCGGTCTGTGAATATATTCGATCCGGGTCGTCGCGGTGCGGAGTTTCTCCGTGGCGGCTATCAGATGATGGATCAGTATTATGGTCAGGCCGGAACCTGCCTTCATGAATTTCGTGACCCCGTCATTGCTGAGTTTGTGCATCGAGCCATGGGGTACAAGGCGTCAGATTTCAGCATGTCCACCTCTGGGCGCGACGCCTATCGTAAGCACGTTGGTGTGAAGCCCGGCCAGGCCGGTGATGAATTCGAAGGCTGGCATTGGAAGTCCCCCGGCCAAAATCAGTGGGGAACCACCGCTACAAAAGAAATTTCCCGCATCATCCGTTGGGGCATCCGGAACTTTGGCGGCGAGCTGGTTTTCGAAGGCCGTGAACTTTACTACAGCCAAGTCTTTCTCGTCACTCCGCCTCGCATTGGTGATACGGATGCGGAAGCGCGGGAACTATTCACCTTTTTCAGTCCCGGTGAATCCTCCGTGAAATTTGGTCGCGGCAAGCTTGTTTTCCAGTGGAATGGCGTGGAGACCGTCCCGACCAAAGTACATTTCTTCTCCTGTTGGAAGTGGGCTAATGATGCCGTCCACACCCTCAATAACATGCCGAAAACTATCGGGGAAGTGGGTGCACTGGAAGGCACGTGGAGCCGGTTCTTGACTGCCCCTTCTGGGTTAGGGGCAACCACGGACGCGCAGGCGCTGGCACTGGCAAAAACCTTGCTGATGATGGAATCTGGCTACCGCGTATCGCGCGATCGCATCGCGGCGAAGCCGTAGGTTTCCCAATCCGAACGATCAAGTTTTTCCCGGGCTGGCCTCCGAATGAAACCAAGAGTTCCCAGCCTGGGGGGAGCGCCGAGCTCCTCCTCAAACGCCCGCCGAAGCAAGCCAGCAATGCGGCGGGCGTATTTTTTCTTTTGAGGACTCGCCGCTGAATCCGGGTGTCCGCTAGCGGAGGCAAACCGGGAAGACCTATTGACCATCATCGTTTCAACTGCCTTTGAACCAGTCGGGAATACCTATCCGTACCAAAGGTTGTCTATCTACTGTCTCCTTACAAATACGCAAGGGAAACAGCGCACCACGCGCTGTTTCCCTTGCGTTTATCACCTGCGATCTACCGCATATGGCGGATAATCCAAGCTGCGACTTCGGTGGAGCCCCCTCCAACTATTAGCTGGCTAGCAACTCCTGCTTGCTGGTATGCCGCCTTGGCTGGCGCGTAAAGTGCGGAAGCCGTTTCGTTGGCGACTGGGACGTTTCTCCCATCAACAAGGCGCTGGAGCAGTAGCGGCCGGGGCGCCAACGCTTCGGCGATGTCGCTGATATCCCCTGCCTTCAGGATTCCCCACATAATCAGGTCCTGGGGCACATAGGTATAGGGACTATCCAGCATGCTTTGGTATCCAGACAACCCGCCCTGCGCCGCGATAGCCCTGACCCCTTCTTCATACAGTCCAACGAGAACCGCCAGGTGCGGACCCATCGGGTCAGATTTCCGTTGCAGTTCTGGTCCCGCCTCTTGTTCCACTTCATCCAGAAAGAGGTCGTTGGAATTCGTGCCCGCGAAGGATTCTCCCCAGACGGAAATTCGCTGCGCATCCACGTCGCCGCGTTGGCGAAGATAGGCGACCACGCTACGTAGGTCCTTCAGCCGTGCGCCCAGCAGATTCTGAGAGAGGTCCATCTCCTGTTGAGGCAACCCGCCATAAGGCTGAATGCTGTACCCTGACTCCGTTTCGCCGGTGCCGCGCAGATCTGGCAGACACACCGCGAACCCCGCGTTCAGAATCTCGGCGATCTCCTTCGCTCTCCCTTTCAGAAAGCGATCTTTACCATTGGAACTCACGCCTACCACGACACCCTTTCGTGTCCTGTTCTGTGGGCTCAGCAGCAGAAGGGGGACCTGGATGTTCCGTTCCACCCGCACTACGATGGCTTCTACATCCACCCCAGTCAATGGACGTTTCCATAGAGCCTTTCCCTCAACAGTAGCTGCGGCTTCGATGTCGCCAAGGCTTGGGGACAGATCTTCGCGCAAAGCTTTCACGCGCTGTTCCGGCGTCAGTGCGCTCCGCCGTTCGCGAGCATCGTGAAGAAAGTCCTTCGACATCTCCAAAACGAGTTGATGCATTGGTTTGCGGTTGAGTGTTTGCGCGGCGCTGGGTGGGATGCTTATCAGTTCGGAGACGGGCCGCAGCCGCTGGGCTTCGTGCTGTTTGGAAACCTCTCTGGTTTTGTTCACATACAGCAGGGAACTTGGTGGAATGGCCCGATCCTTTTCTGAAGGGAAGGGAATGCCAAACCAGCGTTCAAAGGTTGGATATAACGCCTCCCGATGTTCCGGTCCTAGATTCTCGCAGGCGCTGCGTCTCTCCGCCGATGTACGCAGGAACCCGAATCCTTGTGCTTCGGCCAAACAGTCAGAAGCATTGTAGAATGCCCACACCTTCTCGGAGCGGCTCATGCTGTCCACCCAAAGTCCGGGGACGTCGGTCTCTTCCGCTGCCTCCCATCCAAACTCGAAAGGTCGAATAAACTTGCGTGGCGCAATGGAAGCCGACACTAACCACGGTGAGAACTGTTTGTTGACTTGTCCCACAGAGTCACCATGAACCCGTAGGTGCCCCTGGTCGTAGTTGAAGGGCACAACGGCGGCGATGCGCGGATCCAGCGCCGCAGCAAGTCCGGCAACTTCCCCTCCGCTCGCCACCGCGCCAATGGCAATAATGCGGTTTGGGTCAATTTCCGGACGTTCCATCAGAAAATCAACAGATCGCAGGACGTCCCATGCCGTCCATGCGGAAAGGCTCTCACCGGCCAGGAACAGTTGTTGGGTGAAGTTGAATCGGGAGGCATACGCTTGCCGATACCACGGGTTGGTTTCGGTGCGTTCGCCGAAGCCTGGGCGCTCCACAATCAGCACGGCGGCGCCAGCTCTCGCCCAAACTTCACCTGAATCGTGCAACTCCGCCTCGATCTTTGGGAAGTGTTGGCTGTGCACCATCAGAATCACGGGAATCTTACCGGATACCACTTTGGGCAGGTAGAGATTTGCCGCCACATAGAACCCTGGCCGGCTCTGATAGGCAAGGTTCTCCAGCCGGTAACCGTCTCCGTCGTAGCGGGCGGTCACACGTACATCCAGTGGCGTTGTTGGTGGCGGAAAAACGCCCAGGGACTGCCGCAGACTCTTCATCCGCGTGTCTCGGAATTCCTCCCATTGCTCCCGTGTTTTTACCTGTTCCCAGGCTTTGCGTTCTACCAACACGGCTTCTTCGATACGACCGTTCACATCGCGAGGCAGCATGCTGCGAACCCCTTGATGTCGCCTCTCCAGCAGCGACCACACATTGGAGTCCATGCTGGCCAATTCTGCCGCCAGGCCGGATTTCGGCATCGGAACCGAACCGTCGTTTGGCAAGGGGACAACGTTGGGCGCTGCATCAGCCAACACCATACGTCGATAGCGGATGGGGCCATGAAAACTCGCTGTTCCATCGAGCACGGGAAGCGATGTCAGTTCCGCCGCCTCTCCTGGTCGTCCAGCCCGAAAGCGCGATAGCAACACCCGCCACTGTTTCGGAACTTCCTTTTCTCCCAGAGCAGCCGCGCACTCCGCCAGGGGAATATTCGCGCGCACAAGCCAGCGCCCTCGCAGCAGCTCTGCCTGCACATCAATCGAGGCATTCCAGTTAGTTTCTGGCCGCATCAGCCAAGGGCCGCGGCCAATGGCGTCACGGATTGCGCCGCTCGGGCTAAACCCGATTTCCAAATACGCCGATCCACTCGTGGCCAGTCTTATCGAGACGTGATCTTCCCCGCCGGAACCGCCGTCCCCGCCACTCGAAAATCCGCCGTCTCTGCCGGAGGCATATGCCAGCACGGGCTCTGGTTCTTCCACATAAAAGAACAGCGCGAGGGTCTCTGTGTCATGCATCCATTTCACGCGGGTTTTGTGACGGGCAGGTCGTGGATGCGCCTCATTGCGCGCCATCGTAAACTCCGGCACATCGCGCCATGCCGGATCCTGCCAATCCGCCACGGCTTCAGGAACCCGCAGCACACGTCCCACTTCCAGCGGAGTCTCCGTATTCCCTAGCAGTGGGGCGCGCAGTTCCGGTGCGCCAAACTTTTCAGTTCCCGAGGGTGGGGCAATGGATGGCAACGTAGCTGTCCATCGGTATTGCGGGGCAAGTGTGCGTTGTGATCGAATCTGTTCCACCTGCACGTCTACCCGGCCTTCCTTTGTCCTCCAATCCAGGTCTAGAACTGCTGCTGGAATCGCGGCCTCCACGGTCCACCCCTCCGCGGTCACCAGAGCAGCGGGAAGAATCTCCGCGGTATCCAGCACTTTGCCGTTTTCCTCAATCCGATAGGCGCCCCATGGATTGATCGCCACGTTCAATGTGCGCATTGCGCCGGAAACACTGCGGTAGCGGATCGTGAAGACCACGCGGTCTTCCAGTTCGGGTGCGTGGGGTAGGTCTTTCTCCCATACCGGGTTGCGTCCGAAGGACCGCGCCAGCACCTTGCCTCCGGGTTCGGGAATCCGTGCTGACAAGCACAGATAGTTTCCTCGGAATGCTGCTTGAAAGTCTCCGGCCAATATGGCGGGTGTCCCTTCTCCCGATGACGCAACCGAGGTATATGGTCGCCCCTGCTTCCAGAACGGGTCTTCCAGTTTGCCATCCAGCACTAGGTTGGCTGGTTGCGCGATAGCCATGCTGTTCAGCAGGAACGCGAATGCGATAAGTGTCTTGAACATGGGTGTTTTGTCCTCATCAATGTCGGGGCTGCGATTCTCGAAGGTACACTTCTTGCGAATGGCAGAAGGCGCGGATCATCGTCGCTGGTCAGCGTGCCGTATGTTCCGGAATTGACGCTCTCCGACCGTTTGGAAATGAAGTTGTTTCGGTTGATTTCGAAAAGAACGATGCGCGGAACGGCGCAGCCGGTCCCCCGGGAAAGGGAAGCTCTTCCAGATGCCGGTGTTGAATGCAGCCAGCCGAGACCCTTCCACCATATTGCGTCCCGCGCTGCCGCGGGAGGGCCGTAGATCGTAATTATAGAGATCTCGCGTTCGCCGCGTATCCCACATTCCGCATCGCGGATCGGTTTTTTGAGGATTGTGGCATCAGCTTGTTTGGGGCCGTAGTCCGGAGCACTGGCTACTCGTCAAGCAGATGCACTCTTCCATTTCGGAGCTTTCTCTGGCGTCATGCTGCTGCTGATGCGCCGCCTTCTCGACAACAGCTAGACCCAAAGGTGTAGACGAACCTCTACCTATTCGCGACAAACGCCGCGAATAGCAGAAATGATTTCTCCATTGCGGTCGTTCGGAGATCGCAGTTGGAACGACCGAATTGTCAGGAGACTTGGTTAGCGCTCGATATCCGCTTCCTGGCTGAATACCGTTATCTTCGGATGCACCGCAATCGCGCGATATTGGTATTCGAGTTCGGGGTCCAGCCCCGCAATTGTCGTTTGGAATCGACCGTTGTCCGTCATGGGATAGGGCGGGCTATCGATCCACGGTTCCGGATCATCATACAATTCCTCCACCCTCTGCTTACGCCGGTGCTGGAAATATACCTGTACTGCATTCCCCTCGGCTAACCGCAATAACTGCGCCTCCAGCACGGCAATGCCGCGGGATACATCCCATGTGGATCGGTGCGTACGCACCTGCGGAGGGAGAAATCCAGCCTTCGCATGGGTGATCCGCAGCACCACGGGATGCGGCCACTGTCGGTTGTCATACAGTCGCTGCGCCCGCATCGCGCGAATCTGCAATCCATCGGCGGATTGCTGCCACGTGGTCTTCGGGTTCACATCCGCTCGATATTCCAGCACCTCATCGTTCTGGCCCAGCACGCTGACTTCGCTCTTTTCCGTCGTGGTTACGGACAGCAATGTAATCTCTTTCCACGCGCCCCACTTCCAGGGGCTCGTTTGCGGAATCACCGCATACACCGTGTCCTTGTCTTTCGCCTTTGTGAACCAGATGTCGTTTTCATTGGTCACAAGCCACGGTCGTACATCGTGAATCGCATCCCGGTTCACCATCATCCACAACCCGATTTCACGCAGGCGATCTGTCTGCTCGCGCGGCACCTCCCCCGTAGGCATGGGGCCGACGTTCAGCAAAAGATTGCCGCCCTTCGCACGAGTCTCCACCAGCATCTGAATCATCTCGCCAGCAGGCTTATATTGATCGTTAACGGGTCGGTACTGCCAACTGTTCCCCATCGTGATGCAGCTTTCCCAGGCGCCCTCTGGCGCCGAACCTGGAATGTTCTGCTCTGGCGTGGCAATGGCGCCGCGCGTCACTACGGTTTCTGGTTGCAGGTCCCAGGCGCGGTCCCGCAGCTTTTCTGCGGGACCGTCAATGAAGAAGTAGTCCACCTTGCCGTAGTTGGTGTACAGCTCTTGCACCTGCGCTAGGTCCAGCTCCATCAGACCAGGGTTGTTGATGGGGTAAACCTCGTCGCGATTCCGATCTATTACCTTGTTGTTGCGATACAGCCAGTGGAAGTCATCGGGAGAGAAATAGAAACCAACGGCCACACCTTCGGCGCGAAACGCATCTGCCACTTCCTTGGTGATATCTCGTCCAAACGGCGTATTCATTACGTTCAGCGATGTCGTCTTCGTCGTAAACATGCAGAAGCCGGAATGGTGTTTGGTCGTGAACACCACATAGCGCATGCCCGCCAGCTTCGCCAGACGCGCCCAATCTCTCGGTTTGAATTGTTCCGGATCAAAATATCCAGGTAGCTCGCGGAAATAGCGTTCCACATAGTCTTTCGACGCCCCGGGAAGGGAATGGCTAATCGTCGGTCCGGTGGCCGTATCCACGCCCCAATGGATGAACATGCCGAAGCCCAGGTCTCGGAATCGCTCCACCAGTTCCGGTCGATTCCTGTCTCCTGCCGGTGTCGCTTCCAACTGTGCTCGCGCGGGCAACACCGCGGCGGCTGTTAGCGCAAGTGTCGATAGAAAACGGCGGCGCGGCCAATCTGAAAACAAGGGGGCGGGCTTGTCGGACATGCCCCTCATTCTCTCTCATTCCTCGGAAGCACTGCGGTCGCTTTGCGTTCAGGATCCGCCCTCGTAAATGCGAAGAGGCGGGAAACGCTAAGCGCTTCCCGCCTCTTCATAACTGCCCGGGCTAGGGTGTTATTGCTGACTTCTACCTAGATAAACTTCGTCTTGCCCGGCAGCGCCAGCGGTTCCGGCGTGAACGAACCATTCCAGTCCAGATCATCAGGGAATAGCTTCTGTTGGCTGTTCATTGCCTGTTCCCACGTAATGGTCTGGCCGGTGTAGGCTGCCATACGTCCCATGATGCCCAGCAGGGTGGATTCCGCCATCCGCTTGCCATCGTTGATGCCCTTGCCCTGGCGGATCGCGGCAAACAAAATGTCATGCTCGTGCTGGTACATGTCCTTCTTTTCGCCGGAGAAGGTCCAGGGGTTCTCACCCTCGATCTTCGGCAGAGGTCCGCGCCCGATGGTGCAAACGCCCTTGGTGCCCATGATGTAGTCAGAGTTTTCGTTGTGGCAGCCCGGAATTTGGCGTTGGCCCACGAACGCGCGCACATTGTTCGGGTAGAGGTAGTTCACTTCCACGTGATCGTAGATGTTGCCACCTTCTGCAGGAATCTGGCGTCCACCCACAGCCACGCAGCTCACCGGCGGCTGGTCCTTCATGGCCCATGCCACCTTATCCACGGAGTGGATGGCCTGCTCCACCAGACCGTCACCGCACAGGTGAACAAAGTTGTACCAGTTGCGGGTCTGCCATTCGACATCGCTCATGCCCGCGGGACGCGTGCTCGCTGGCGGCATCGGTTTCACCGGAGAGGTGTAATAGGTGGCGTAGTAGGCGACAATGTCGCCGATAGCGCCGCCCAAAACCTTTTCGAAGGTTTCGTTGATGAAGTTGCTATAGCGCCAGCAGAAACCAGCCACCACATTCAACTTCTTCTGCGCCGCAATTTCGCTCTGCTCCAAAATAAGCCGTACGCCAGGGCCGTCAACCGCCACTGGTTTTTCCACGAACAGGTGCTTGCCTGCCGCTACTGCAGCCTTATATTGCAGCGGACGGAAGCCCGGAGGCGTCGCCAGCAGCACGACGTCGACATCACTATCGATTACCTGCTGATAGGCGTTCAGGCCAAGGAACCGCTTGCTGTTTTCTACCTTGATCTTGTTCCCCGCCTGGTCTTTCATGACTTTCGTCAAGCTTTCCAGACTCTTGTCGATCTGGGTCGGCTCAATGTCAGCCATCGCGGTTAAAACGGAATAGTCATCGGCCTTCAACGCCTGCGCGGCCGCCCCGGTTCCGCGTCCACCGCAGCCCACCAGGCCAACCTTGATACTGTTGCTGATATCCGCCGCGCGCAGAATCGCGGGGAAACCCGCCGCGGCCACAGCGCTGGCTGTTCCTGCTTTCAAAAAGGTCCGGCGGTCGGCGCCGTCGATACTGGGCTTTGCTTTCTCGTGTTGCATGATAGGTGTCGTCTTTCCAGGGGGAATGCCTTTCAGTTTAGCGAAGCCGCGTGCTGTGTGCGCCGTCCGTAAGATTAGGATGTTTTCATCTTCTTGGGCGCGCAACTGGCGTTCCCGTCTACCTTATTTACTGCTCAAAAATGTTCGCGATGCCACCGAGCACCGATCCTTCGCCAGTCCTTCTTCCTCCCGCGCTTGGCGCATTGGCCAGAATGCGGTCAGCCAAGCGAGAAAACGGCAAGCTTTGCAAAAATACCGTGCCCGTTCCTCTCAGCGTAGCCAGGAATAATCCTTCCCCGCCAAATATCATCGATTTCAGATTGCCTGCTCGTTGGATGTCGTAAGAAATCGACGGGGTGAATGCCACAATACAACCCGTGTCCACACGAATGGTTTCGTTCCGCAGATCTTTCCGCACCACAGTGCCACCCGCATGAATGAACGCCATCCCATCGCCGCGCAGGCGCTGCAGAATGAAACCCTCGCCGCCGAAAAGACCGGCTCCGAACCGCTGCGCAAACGCGATGGAAAGTTGTGTGCCCAACGCAGCGCATAGGAAAGATTCCTTCTGGCAGATCAATTCCTGGCCAGCCTTCGCCATATCCACGGGAATGATCTTGCCGGGGTACGGCGCGGCGAAGGCCACGCTTCGTTTGCCTTGGCCCTGGTTTGTGAAGTGGGTCATGAAGATGGATTCTCGGGTCAGCACGCGCTTGCCCACCGCGAAAAGTTTGTCCATTAACCCGGCGTTGGGGTTCGATCCGTCACCCATCTTCGTTTCGAAGGTAATGAAGTCGTCCATGTAGGCCATCATGCCGGCCTCGGCAACCACCGTTTCGCCGGGATCAAGCTCCACTTCCACCAATTGCAGGTCGTCTCCAATAATGCGGTAATCCACCTGATGGCAGTACATATTTCGTGACCAACTCCTTTGGGCCTCAGCCTCTCTGGACCGTACCGTCGAATGCTCACATCCCAGGGCTGTTTCCAGGCATCCGGGCCGCAGATACGACGTGTGTTGCGAGACGCAAGGCAGGAACACACTCCCGCCAGTGCCTTGCTATCACAGTGTACGGTTTCTATCTCTTTTACGTTCCGTCGGCCGAAATGTTCGAAAGGAACTGCAATCAGACGGACATTTGCAGCACATTGCGCGCAAAACGATCAGCCTCCAGATAGTGCTGAGCCACCATGTGCGGGTCCACATGCAGGTCGTTGCAGTGTTGTTGTAGATGGCTGGAATCAAGCATGGTGTACTCTCGCACCAGCGCTGCCATACGACGCATCCACGGATTTGCGGAATTTTCCTCGGCTAACACGTCGCGCACATCCTTGGGCAGATTCAACTCGCGGATCACTTCCGCCAGCGGTGCATCCAAAATGGCGTCCAGCACAGACAGTAAACCCACCAGGAACAACTCAGAGGCTCTGGCATACAGATTGGTCGACTGCGCCAGCAACTCACAGAATCGCGCCCGTAGTAGACTTTCCACCACAAGTTCATGCGGTTTCCGCGCTGCTGCCCACGGAATGACCGCCACCAGAATCCATTTGCGTAGGTTCTCCGTGCCCAGCAGCGCAAACGCGTGCCTCAATGATCGGATTTCGGTATTCCATGAAAACTGTGGTGAGTTCAGAAAGCGAAAGAACATCCAGGAAAGCGAAATATCCTCGCGGAGTAGACACTCTACTCTCTCAAAGTTCACGTCGGGTTTGCAGACTTCGGCAAGCATCGCCAACTGATGGCTCTGCGAGCGCTGCAGCATCTGCGCCCTCAGCATATTGGGTTTGGCAAAAAAATAGCCCTGGAAATACTTGGCGCCCAACTGTTTTGCAGTTTGGAAATCCTCGTTGGTCTCCACTTTTTCCGCAATAATGGGAATTTTCCAGTCGACCGCGGCCTGAAATACTTCGTCACGTCGGCTGGGGTGGAGGTGCAGGAAATCAATCTTCACGAAGTCCAGATAGCCACGCAGCTTTTCCATGGACGCCACGTCCACCACATCATCCAACGCCAACTAAAATCCGCGTTCCCGTAGGCTCTGGCAATGTCGTAGAATTCCATCGTCAACGGCCACATCCTCCAGAATCTCCAACACCAGGTTTTTGGGTGGCAGCACCGTCACGCGTTCGTCAGATAAGACCTCGGCGCCCACGTTGAGGAACAGCAGCCTGGATCCCACAACCGCCTCCCGCCCCATGGCGAAAAACACGCTGGAAATCACGCTCAAGGTAGCGTGCGTCGGGTCAATCAGTCCCGCAGCATTCTCCGGTCCCCGCCGATAGAGCACCTCATAGCCCAGCACCTCCTGACGCTCATCCAAAATCGGCTGACGAGCGCAATACGAAATCTCCAACGGCAGCAGCCCTTGTTCTACCCCTCCTTCCTTTTTCTGCGCGCTATCGCAGTTTGCGGTGTTTGCTACGGAGTGTTTGAGGGGTTCCTTTTCAGAAGCGGCAGCCCTCTCCGCCAGATGTCCCCCTGGCGACACTGTTGGTTCTTGCCACTCGCGGCCGCATTCCCCCGAACGATCGCGTTTCGTCATCGATAGACCTCTCTACAAGCGCCCGTCGGTTCCTATCCCAGATTGCAAGAGCCCCGACAGACCGCAGATCTTGTCCTTGCTTATCGGCACAATAGGGCCAGGGCAACAGGAGTTTGGGCTTCTGGTCACCGCGAACCATTCCGTTCTGCTTCCACAAGGAAATCGCAGTAACTGTCAAGACGACGATGCAGCGGATAGAATTTGTAGGCAATAGCTGTTCTTATGAGATTGAAGAACGCAGAATGAGCTGGCTACTACCCGGATTCCTGATTGCTGTCTTTTTGGGGTGCGCCGTTGGCAATCTGGCAGGCGTTATTCGGCGCCATTTTACTGGACAGGGCTTCTCAATCCTCCCGTTAGTCGGTGCGACTTGCGGGGCAATTGGCTTCGCCGTGGCGCCGTGTCCCAACCTGAATAGAATCTGGCCCGCTGCGCTCGTTTTGGATTTGGGAGGAGTCCCCTGTCTGGTAGCTTGGAGCTTTGTTCTACTCCGATGGCGGCGTACGGCTCACAAAGATGAAGGATTCGAATAGCACGAGGGCCTATGCCTGTCTGCCTTTTCCTCGCTCTGGTCTGGCATTGTCTGTTGGGCGCTGCCCTTTTTGCGCAGTCGGATCCCTGTGCAGAGATGCCTTATGCGGACCGGAATTGGGGAGGATCAAATCCTCTTCCGCTCTCGCACATTTCCGGGAATGCTAACGATTCCGAAGGTGTGGCTGTACCGGGAGTAGCCTAGGGGTTTTCTCGGACGACGATCACCGTCTTCTTCATACGGCTACCTCTGATGCAGAAGGGGCCTTTCCGTTTACTTCCATCCCTCCAGGGCCTTACCGTCTCGTTGCTAGCTACCCCGGTTTTTGCCCAGCGAATGTCCAGATTCTGGTGAAGCGCAGGACCAACCCGAAACGAACCCTACAACTGCACCTGAAACCACCAGGACTTGACAATTGCAGTAGCTTCGATGTCACTTCATCCACAAAAGCCAGGCGGGAAAGCGCCCGAAATCAAAGAGCAACCAGAAGTTCTTCCGAGTTTGTCACGGAGGTGCAGTTTGTGGCCTACGGGCCAGCGGAGGCTGTTCGTCAGGTTCCGTCGTTTGTTCTCAATACGCAAACCTATTTAGCTCTTTCCGTTGGTCCGCCTTCCGGTCCTCCCCGATTAACCAAGGTTGTCTACGAACATTTTGGCTACTCCAATTTGCTCATGACCGTGCAAGACGGCCGGACTCGCTCATTGCTGCTCAATCGAGAACCTTCCTGCGACGAGTCGCTGGAATCCTACATCCGAAGTTCGCCCAAACTGTTTGCCACAGGCGCCGAGTCGGATTTAGTGGAAAGCCAGAGTGCTCCTATTCGATACCTGAATAGCTTTGATCCATCCACTGTTCCGGGAACTACCCCTTTGCCTTGCTTTGTGCTCAAAAACATTGAGGCCTCAGGGGCGGCTGTTCGCTGACCCCTTTCCGGAGCTACATGCACTGCTGTTTGCCCACTGGTATTACCAACGCTAATTCCGTTATAATCGACGCTACTAGCTATGCAGCCGACAGATAAAATCTGGTGTAACGGTAACTTCATTGCCTGGGATGACGCACGGATCCACGTCCTCTCCCATGTGATTCACTATGGCTCCTCAGTGTTTGAGGGCGTCCGGTGCTACGAAACCACCTCGGGTCCAGCCATTTTTCGGCTTGCCGAACATACGCGGCGTTTGGTGGAATCGGCCAAAATTTACCGGATGAACTTGCCTTTTTCCGCGCAGGAGGTTAGCGATGCCACGCTCGAACTCGTGCGTGTAAATGGTCTTCGCTCCTGCTATATCCGGCCGGTCGTCCTTCGCGGCTATGGCGAAATTGGCGTCAATCCCGCCAAGAACCCGGTGGATGTCTACATCGCTTGCTGGGAATGGGGTAAGTATCTGGGTGATGAGGCGATCAACCACGGCGTGGATGTCTGCATCTCGTCCTGGACTCGTCCTGCGCCCAACACACTGCCCACGCTTGCCAAAGCCGGGGGCAACTACCTCAACAGCCAGCTCGTCAAGATGGAAGCCCTTGCTGACGGATATGCCGAAGGCATTGTGCTCGACGTCAACGGCCACATCAGCGAAGGAAGCGGAGAGAATATCTTCGTGGTGCGCGACAACAAGCTCTACACCACCCCGCTGACCTCATCGATTCTGCAGGGCATCACCCGCGATTCGATCATGACCATCGCCCGTGATCTTGGCTACGAGGTTGTCGAAAGCACCCTGCCGCGCGAGTTCCTTTATGTCGCCGACGAGGTGTTCTTTACCGGAACCGCTGCGGAAGTCACGCCGGTGCGCTCCGTCGACCGCATTCCGGTTGGCAATGGAGATCGCGGGCCGGTCACGGCTGCAATCCAGAAGGAATTTTTCGCACTCGTCAACGGCGAGAAGCCCGATCGGCACGGCTGGCTTTCGCCGGTCAATGTCGCCGTAAACGCCTAGACCAAGGCATTGCTACTTCTGGCTACAGAAAGGCCCATCCCCGCAGTCGCTGCGGAGATGGGCCTTTCGTTTTCACTGTTGGATACGTGGCCGTTGCGGGAAGTAGACTTGCTACGGCCTTGCAGGCTCGCCCTCTGTGCTCGTCAGCTCAATCCGTTCGGCATCCACCGAAATCAGGGGAGCGCCCGCGTCCCCTCCGGAGATCCGACTTTCCTTAGACCGGCCATCCACTTGGAAGCGGTCCCCCATATCATTCCGTATCTCGCCCTGACGCGCCCGTCCCTCCATCCGGAACTTTGCTTTCGGGGATAGCTCTAGCGTCACCTTGCCTCGGCGCACTTGCAGGTCCATCGGCGCGATCGTGGTGTCTGTTTGGCGAATGGTGGCGTCACGCTTCTCCAAAATTACCTCCAGTGGCCCTTGGAAGCGGTCCAATTCCACATCCTTTGATTCGCTCGCGATCCGGGTCGGTCCCCGCAATCCGTGCGCGGTCAGGCTTCCCCGATTCGCCTGTACTTCCCCCGTCAACGCCTCGGTGCGGAAGTCCAGGTTGCGATCTTCAATGTGAACCGGCTTCAGCAACTGCCGCAGTTGGATATCTCCCGAAAACGAGCCTATGGCCGATACCCGCTCGCGTGCATTCTCCACGTATAGATCACCGCCACGGCTACTGTGAATCTCGATGGCGCCGCTAATGTTCTGGAAGCGCAGGTCGCGGCTACGGTTCATGCGCACGCGTGCTTCGCCTTGAATATCCACCAACCGTGCACTCCCGTCATCCGACTGCAAATCTACGTTGCCCTGCACCTGGCTGACTTCGAAATCCACCTTCCGCCCCCGAGCGCGCACCTGGGTTTGTCGGGGCACGCGAATGCGCAGCGCGCTGCGCATCTCGTGGTCGCTATCAATACCTTCCAGATTGCTTCGTATCACGGTGACGCCGTTATTTTCCTCAATGGTTACCTTGCGAGATTGCCACCGTTCGCGTGCCTTGTCCTGGTTGATCTCCTTGATCTGCTCCGTACCCGTCAGCACAATCTGGTCGGTATCCGTGCCAGTAATCACTACTTCGCCACGCAGATTCTCCACCAACAACTGGCCCCCGGCTTTCATGGCCATACTCTGCTCGGGTAGGGAGAAATCGTAGTTTTCGCCGAACATTTGAGCCATGGGTAGACGGAACGGCGCATCCGCTCTATTGCCGAATACCAGGTTTGAGAAGTATAGACCCGCCCCGACCACGCACAGCACAACCACGAAGAACCATTCGCCGCCAGACACACCGGCAATCGGCAAGGCCTTTCGGTTTCTGTGCCACAACGCGATTTCACACAGACGAACAAAGCCCCAAACCACCAGGATCCATGGCCAATGCAGCGTCAACGAATCCAGCAGACTGAAATCGTTGCTGAGGTTACTCCACAGCAGCACGACGCCCATGGCGACCAGAATCAGTGGTCCTACGATGGATGTGGGTCTCATGGATCCCCCCTGTCTGTCAGAAGTCACGTTCCACCCCGGGCCTTCCTTCTTGTCGGCTGGCCGCTCGAGGGTTATATGTTTGGGTTCTCGGAAACGCCTGCGTCCTGTGCTTCACAGGGCAAGCTAGATATCGTGTGTCCGAACGCTGGCGGAAATGTTGTTAAAACGGTCCCTGTGCGCTCGGCCCGGGTGGCATTCCCATTCCGGTCGTTGCGTTGCGTTGGGCCATCCATTCCAACAACCGCATGACGCCATAACTGATTAACAGAATGGGCCAGGTCTGTCCCACCCCCGCCTTGCCATAGTTCGCCAGCAGAAAAATTCCACCGAGAACCATCATCTGGACGGGGCCACGTGCGGCTCGAATGAATTGCAGCATTGATGGTTCCATGTCAGCGTTCCTTGCCTCTTTTTGTTAGGCCTTTTTCTTCGGGCGTATGGTTACGGCTGCTCCGGCCTTTGCGCCATGCGGTCATACAGCATCCAGGCGCCTACCAGAATCAGAGCCAGCGGCCAGTACCGCAATATCGTCCCAATGCGAAGCAAATCAAACTGAGCCAGTAGAAAGACCACGCCCAAGCCAATCAACGCCACCGGTCCCGCCGGGAATCCAGTTTTCCGGCCACGCGGCACGATGCTGGAAAAGTCATCCACGGGAATACCCAGGTTCCGCTTACGCGCCGTGTGGTACGCCTCAAAGGGCATGTAGAAATACCAAATCGAGATCAGCATCCCGAAGAGCACTTCAAACCCATCGCCGGCGCCACTTTCCAGAATGCTGATCAACAGCCCCAGCACCACCACGTGCACGATGGCTTTCACATACTGTGCGTTGTATACCGCGCCGACGCCCGGAATCAGGCCCAGCAGAAAAGCGAGGCCGGGCGATCCTTCTATGGGCGTTGCCGCGCTTCTGCCACCTGGACCTCCGGCATAGGGTCCGCCCGTTTGTGGCCCATTCTGATAGGGAGACGCGCCGGGGTTTGGGGTTGTGCCCTGCGTGTAGGGAGAACTGCCATAGGGTGAAGGCGCTTCCCGAAATCCGCTAGGCGGTGGCGGAGCCGTCGCTCCCTGTGTGAAGGGGGCATGTAGATCGCAATACAATGCGCCGTTTGAAATATGTTGGTCCGCCGCCGTCAAGCTGCGTCCACAAATGCGGCAGTATCCCACGATGGGTTGATCTTGTGGTTGTTGGGTAGCTTCTTCCATGGTTCTGCCCTCTTACTCGGGTTCTGCCTTTTCACTGACGCCTACGATCTCGCTGGGGCAATCGTCTGTGGCGCCGCCTCACCTGTCAATCCTTAGTCTTTTCCTTGCTCTTCTCGTCCACCACGGGTTGGCTTCCCGATGCCGCGCCATTCCGTATCCCGCTATTCGCTGCGCCGCTTCCTACTGCGCTGCCATGGGCGCCATTGCCTAATTCTGTTTCCGGATCATCCAACCGTTCCGCCGCCCGTTGCCTGTCTCTTTCCAGTTGGACCTTCCAGTCTTGTACCTGCGTCCGCATCTCATACACAATCCGCAGGCTTTCGTAATACTTGGTCGCTCGGTCCCAGGCGCGCTCGGCCCGATATCCCATTGCCGACCAGATCGCCGAAGGTCGCAAGTCGTCTGCAGTCACTTGGTCAATCCGAGTTCCGGTCAACTGGCCAATCATCGATACCGAAAGAATGGTCATCGCCATGCCCATCACGAACCGTGGCTGCATCATTGGCGAAAAGAAAGCTGCTATCGCCGCGAAGATACCCGTGCTACGTTTTTCCCGCGTCGCTGTCCGGCGCATCTCCGCCACGCTGGCATCCAGTTTCGCGAAAAACTCCGGCGGAGCCGTCACCGTATCCAAGTCCCGAAGGGCCAGCATGCCCTCCCGGGAATCCAGCACCAACTCCTCCAGGTCCGGGTACAAAGGAAGATGTTCTTCAAACCGCAGAGTGGTGGCTTCGTCTAAAGTGCCGTCCAAATAGTCGGCAATCAGATCTTCCACTTGTGTGCGTGTCATGGCATCCTCCTTTCTTCCACGTTCCCGCATGGGGAGTTGTTCCATCCTGCGGCGGCTTCGGTATCTCGCATTATGCAGTACTCCGGTGCTTCCGCAGCAACCGCGCCAACTCCGCGCGTCCCCGGTTGAGTCTCGATTTCACTGTGCCTTCCGGAATCTGGAGCACCTGGGAAATCTCCCGGTAATCCATGTCTTCCACATCCCGCAGGATCACGGTTTCCCGCAGTTCGGGCGAAAGTTTGCTCAGCGCCTGCTGAATCAACTCCCCGGCCTCTCGGCTTGCCACTAGCGCATCCGCGCGGTCGCTCGACGATCCACGTTGCTCCAGCACGGGCAATTGATTCTCGATGGAATCTGTCGCCCGCTGCATCCGGGTCTTCCGGTAATGATCGATTAGCAGGTTGCGCGCCATCCGCGCCACCCATACCGCAAAGCTTCCCTCTTGCGACCGAAAGCTTCCTAAGGATCGGTATAGCCGCAGAAAGACATCTTGCGCCAGATCTTGGGCTTCACTATCAGATCCCGTGAAGCGGTAGCAGATTCCATAGATGCGCCGGCCGTGTACATGGATCAACTCTTCCCACGCGGATTCATCACCCGCCAGGCATCGTTCCACGATCTGTACGTCAGCATCCAACTGACTGGACCTCACCCGTGAATACCCTTCCAGCCGGGAAGCCCCGCTTCCCTCCTGCGTCCCCTCCCTCGGGGACATCTTGGTCTCGGATTGGGCGTCATATTCCACAGCACGGCCGACCGTTGCAACCTCGCGGTGTTTGGTTCCCGTTAGGTTGTGTACCCCGAATGTCCAGCCAATTACCGCTTGCATCGTTCCGTTCCTGTGGCGATGGGCTGTGACAGCGTTACGTGTCTACCACGCCCATGCCTTACACTGTTGAGAACGAAAACGCGTGCAGGAAAGTTCAGTTTTTGTAGACACCGATACGGCCCTTTCATTGTAATGTCCAAGACCCGCTGCTGCTGCGGTATATGTAAATTGCTTCATGTGCCCGTTGTTTTCCTCTCCGCGAGGGTTTTCCGCCCACATAGGTGCACTTCCGTGCCGATGGCGGTTCTGCCCGCGTTGCTCTCTGTAAGCCTCTATGTCATTGCCCGATTCGCAGATTTCGCCCGAACTTCCGTCTCCGCCTGAACCTGAAAGGGATGCTTCCGCTGCTACACCCATTTCTTCGGGCCGGTCGCGCTATCGTCCCCGTACCTCCTGGCTGTTGCCGCTTCTTTCCATCGTCTTTACGATCGCGGCTCTTTACTGGTTGGCTCGGCGCAATGACGGCTTTTCGCCAGCACATTTCATGGTGCTGCTTCGTACCGCACACCTGCCCTCACTGGCGGCGGCAGCCGCTTTCGGACTCATTGCTTTTCTGTTCCGGTCCCTACGATGGGCCGTCATGATTCGGTCCTATGCCCCCAAGGCGCCTCTCGCCGACATTTACGGCTCGACCCTTCTTGGCTTCGCCGCCGTGTTAGTCATGGGGCGTCCAGCAGAACTGCTACGACCCTTTTTGATTGGCAGGCAGATCGGAAGCCCTTTCATCTCCCAGGTCGGCGCGTTGTTTCTAGAGCGCATCTACGATCTGCTGGCGGTCCTTGCTTTGGGGGCCTGGGCGCTCAGCACGGCCGATCTCCAGCACATTGCTTCAGATTCCGCATTGGCCGTTGCTCTTCGCACCGGCGGTGGCATCGTCGCTTTGGCTGCTGCGGGTGCAACCGCCTTACTGTTGGTGTTTACCTTCGCCTCCAGCTTTGCCATTGGCCGCCTTCGGGACGCCTTGGGTTTCCTTCCTGAAGAAAAACAGGCCTCAGCCAATCGCTTGGTGGAATCTTTTGGCAACTCCGTTAGCGTCAGCCGCAATCCGTTGCGTTTCGCCCAAATTTCCGGCTATACCTTTGTCCATTGGGTCACCGTCGGTGTCAGCTCCTGGTTTGTCTTCGCGGCTTTCCCGGAATCGGCAAATATCGGCATGCCGGATATCTATCGGTTTCTTGCCTTGCTTGCACTCGCCAGCGCCATTCCGCTTCCGGGACTTGCGACGGCCTTTTTCGTCGTCTCCTCGCTACTGCTCACGGAGTGGCTGCGGCTCCCCTTTGAGACCGCATCAGCAGTCACCTTGGGCATTTGGTGTGCGCAATTAGGCATCACAGTGCCATTTGGCAGCCTCGCCGCATTGCGTATGGGGCTTAACTGGCGGAAAATTAAGCACATGGAGCAAGAGGCGCAGCTATGATGTGTCCCTTCTGCGGCCACAACGGGGATAAAGTCATTGACTCCCGTGAAAGCAAAGAAGGCAACGTTACCCGCAGGCGGCGGGAATGTTTGGCTTGTGCGCGCCGTTTCACCACCTACGAACGCATCGACGAGATTCCCTTCATGGTCGTCAAGAAAGACGGACGCCGGGAACCATTCGACCGCGAAAAGGTATTGGCTGGCTTGATGAAAGCCTCCGAAAAGCGCCCCGTCAGCATGGCAGCCATGGCAGAAGCGGTGGATGCGGTAGACGCTGCCTTGGTCGCCAGCCCAGACCGCGAAATCTCCACCGTCACCGTCGGTGAAATTCTCATGGAACGCCTGAAAGGCATGGATAAGATCGCCTACGTGCGCTTTGCTTCGGTCTACCGCAACTTCCAGGATGAAGACGACTTCCTGCAGGAAATCACCAGGCTTCTGCGCAAGAAAGAAGTTCTAGGGTAGCCAAGAGATTCCTGGCATCCCTGCAAACCTGATGATGCATAAAACCTGATGATGCGTAGAGCTATGCTTGGCCAGCATTCGTAAACCGTGGTTCTGCACCCACCCGTTCTGACGTTTCCATCAGCGTATAGTCTTCGTGCCCAAATTCGTCCGTCAGCAGGGCGTAGAAGTGCTCGGCCACCTTGCTCATCGGGCGCTTCCGTAGGTGTACCAGTCCCACGGGCCGTACCAATCCTTCGGCGTTCACCGGCACGCCCACCAGACGGCCTTCTCGAATCTCCGCGCCCATCATTCGCAAGGGCAGAATACTGACGCCTTTCCCCAGCACCAGCGCTTCCTTAATCATTTGTATGTTGTCGAAACTCATCGACTGCCGCACGCGGATGTGCGATTCCGCTAAAAACCGGTCGATGTGCTTTCGTATTGGCAAGTCGGAATCAAACGCAATGAACGATACTCCGTTCAGATCTTTCACATCAATGGAAGACCGGCTGGCGAGTGGGTCACGCGGAGAAACTCCCAGCACCATCACCTCATCCAGCCAGGGCAATACCTTCAGTTCGCGGCTGCTTTCCGGGTAGCTGATCAGCCCTAACTCGCATACTTCGCTGATTACGGATTGGTACACGCGGTCCGGTCGCAGATACTGCACTTCCAGCGTCGCCGACGGAAATCGGCTCCGGAATACAGCCTCCACTTCGCTCATGGTGGAAAGCCCCACGGAGTAGATTGCCGCCACCCGCAGGTGTCCGCGTACCTCGTTTCGGATGCGTTCTGCTTCCGAATCAAACTCGTCGCACCGGCGCAGCACATCCTGGCATAGGGCCAGATATCGCTCTCCCATCTCCGTAACCGTGAAGGGGCGTGTGGAGCGGTCCAGTAACGTGGCCTCCATCCGCCTTTCCAAATCCTGCAGGTGCTGGCTGGCAGCGGATTGGCTCAGGTTGTTCAAGGCTGCGCCCTTGCTGATGCTCCGGTGCAGCACAATATCGCGAAAGAGTCGAAGATGATCCGAATCAACACGGACAGGCATGACATTAGTATAGCTAATGTTTCAAATCTGCAAGAATGAATTGACTTATGTTTCTGTGCGATAGTATCCTTTGTGTAATTCCCCGGAACTCGGTTTGGAATTCCAAGAAGACCCTATGAGCGAACCACACTTTTCCCGCGGTCTCCCTGATTCCCAAGGCCTCTACAACCCAGCACTCGAAAGGGACGCGTGCGGGTTAGGATTTGTCGCCCATTTGAAGGGCGAGAAGTCCCATGCCATCGTGCAGAATGGCATCGAAATTCTGATTAATCTCACCCACCGCGGCGCGTCCGGCAGTGATCCCGATACCGGTGATGGTGCAGGTCTTCTGACCCAGATTCCGCATCGCTTCTTCCAAAAGGAAGTGGAAAAAGAAGGCTTCACGCTTCCTGCGGAAGGGGAGTACGGCGTTGGCATGATCTTCATGCCCGTGGACCGTTTCGACCGTTTGCGCTGCGAGGCGATTGTCGAAAAGTCCATTACCGAAGAAGGCTTGCAGTTGTTGGGGTGGCGCACCTGCCGCATCAATTCTGATGCGATTGGTCCGGTGGCTCGTTCCACGCAGCCCTACATCAGCCAGGTTTTCGTAAAGCGTCCTGAAGGCATGGATCAGAACGCCTTCGAGAGAAAGCTCTACGTTCTTCGCCGGGTGGCAAAGAATCGCATCGACCGCTCAGATATTGGTGAGCGTAAATACTTCTATATCTCTTCGTTTTCGACGCGCACCATCATCTATAAGGGCTTGTTGCTGGCCCCGCAGATCCGCAACTTTTATCAGGATCTGAACGATCCTGACTTCGTCAGCGCGCTCTGCATGGTGCACCAGCGCTTCTCCACCAACACCTTCCCCACCTGGGATTTGGCTCACCCCTTCCGGTACATCTGCCACAACGGAGAAATCAATACCATCCGGGGAAACAAAGCCTGGATGAACGCCCGCCAGAGTGTGCTCGAAAGCGAACTCTTCGGCGACGACATCAAAAAGCTCTTCCCCATCGTCCTGCCGGATGGCAGTGACTCCGCTGGTCTCGACAACGTGGTCGAACTGCTCTCCCTTACCGGACGCAGCCTGCCGCACGTCATGGCCATGATGATCCCCGAAGCCTGGGATGCGGATGTCACTATGGACGACGACCGCAAAGCTTTCTACGAATACCATGCCTCGCTCATGGAACCTTGGGATGGTCCCGCCGCGGTTGCGTTCACCGATGGTGCCGTAGTTGGTGCCACGCTCGATCGCAATGGTCTGCGCCCCGCTCGTTATTACGTCACCAATGACGACCTCGTCATCATGGCGTCTGAAACGGGTGTGCTTTCCGTCGAACCCAAGAATGTCCGTTCGAAAGGCCGCTTGCAGCCTGGCCGCATGTTCCTGGTGAACATGCAGGAAGGTCGCATTGTCCCTGACGAAGAAATTAAGAACGAGTTGAAGCAGGGCAAGCCCTATCGGGAATGGATCGAGAAGAACCAGCTCACGCTGGAAGATCTGCCCGACACTGGCCGCACCTTCCCCCCGTCTCATGAAACGCTGCTGGAACGTCAGCGCGCTTTCGGCTACACGGACGAAGATCTGCGCGTCATCCTGACGCCCATGGCCCAGACTGGCCATGAGCCCATCGGCTCCATGGGTATTGATACGCCTTTGGCTTGTCTCTCTGACAAGCCGCAGCCACTCTTCCATTACTTCAAGCAACTCTTCGCGCAGGTCACCAACCCGGCCATTGACCCCATTCGCGAAGAACTGGTGATGTCGCTTATCAGCTACATCGGTAGTGAAGGCAATCTGTTGGACGAGACGCCGAATCACTGCCACACGCTGCGCCTGGATCATCCGATCCTGGAAAACAAGCATCTGGAGAAATTGCGTCGGCTCTCCCAGGGAGACTTCCTCGCCACCACCCTGCCCACGCTCTACCGCGTGTCGGATGGCGAAGAGGGCCTGCGCCGTTCGCTAGACGCGCTCTGCAAACGGGCCACGCTCGCGGTGAAGTCCGGCTACACCATGCTGATTTTGTCAGACCGTGGTTTGGACGAAGAGTACGCGCCCATTCCCTGTCTGCTCGCGCTCAGCGCTGTCCACAATCACCTCATCCGCGAAGAATTGCGCACCCAGTGCGCCCTCATCGTGGAATCCGGCGAGCCGCGTGAAGTCATGCACTTCGCTCTGCTGGTCGGCTATGGAGCCAGCGCGGTAAACCCCTTCCTCGCCTTTGAGAGTATTGACGATCTCTCCCGCCGTGGCCTTCTGGGCGATGCGCCTCCGGCCAAGCTACATAAGAACTTCGTCAAGGCTGTCAACAAGGGGCTGCTGAAGGTCTTTTCCAAGATGGGTGTTTCCACCCTGCAGAGCTACCGCGGCGCGCAGTTGTTCGAAGCCATCGGCCTCAGCAAGGAGCTGGTGGATCAGTACTTCACCGGTACGCCCTCCCGCATCGAAGGTGTCGGCCTCGACGTCATCGCCCGGGAAGCCCAGATGAAGCACGACTACGCCTTCACCAAAGTGTCGAAGGATGAGCCGGAGCTGGAGATCGGCGGCGCTTATCAGTTCCGCGCCCGGGGCGAATACCACCTCTACAACCCGCTTTCGGTCAGCAAGTTGCAGCATGCGGTGCGTAACGATTCGTACCAGACCTTCAAGGAATTCACGAATCACATCAACCAGCAGGATAGCCACCGTGCCACTCTGCGCGGTCTGATGCGTTTCCGCGAGGCTGCCAACCCCATCTCCATTGATGAGGTTGAGCCCGCTGCCAGCATCGTCAAGCGTTTCGCCACCGGCGCCATGTCCTTCGGCTCTATCAGCGCCGAAGCGCATGAAACGCTGGCCATCGCCATGAACCGCATCGGAGCCCGCTCCAACACCGGTGAGGGTGGGGAAGATCCTGCCCGCTTCATTCCGCTGCCCAATGGCGATTCCAAGCGCAGTTCCATCAAACAGGTGGCTTCAGGACGTTTCGGCGTCACCACCAACTACCTGGTGAATGCGGACGAATTGCAAATCAAAGTGGCGCAGGGCGCGAAGCCCGGCGAAGGCGGCCAGTTGCCCGGCCACAAGGTCGATGCGGTTATCGCACGCGTGCGCCACTCGGTGCCCGGTGTGGGCCTCATCTCCCCGCCGCCGCACCACGACATCTATTCGATTGAAGATTTGGCTCAGCTCATCTTCGATCTGAAGAACGTCAACCCGCAGGCGCGCATCTCCGTAAAGCTCGTCTCTGAAGTGGGTGTTGGCGTCGTCGCCGCGGGCGTGGCCAAAGCGCATGCTGATGTCGTGCTGATTTCCGGACACGACGGTGGCACGGGAGCTTCGCCGCTTACCTCTATCAAACATGCGGGCATCCCCTGGGAACTCGGCCTGGCCGAAACCCAGCAGGTCCTGTTGATGAACGACCTGCGTAGCCGCATCATCGTTCAGACCGACGGCAAGCTGCAAACCGGCCGTGACGTCGCCATCGCCGCACTGCTCGGCGCCGAAGAGTTCGGTTTCAGCACCGCGCCCTTGGTCGCGCTTGGCTGCATCATGATGCGCAAGTGCCATCTGAATACCTGCCCCGTCGGCATCGCCACGCAGGATCCCGTCCTGCGTGCGAAGTTCGCTGGTGCGCCGGAACACGCCATCAACTACTTCTTCTTCATTGCGGAAGAGTTGCGGGAAATCATGGCGACCCTGGGCATCCGCGCTGTTAATGAAATGATCGGTCGCAGCGACCTGCTGGAAATGGAAGCGGGCGTCAATCACTGGAAGGCCAGCAAGCTGGATTTCTCATCCATCCTGTACCGGCCTGAAGTGCCCTCCCGCGTAGGCGTTCGACGCACCATCGAACAGGATCATGGCCTTGATGGGGCCATCGATCACGAGTTGATTCGTCTCGCTGCTCCGGCTCTCGAACGTCGTGAGCCCGTGCGTGCCGAACTCGACCTGCGCAACGTACATCGCACTGTCGGAGCAATGCTCAGCGGTCGTGTCGCCCGCGCCTTTAACGATAGTCCGCTTGTGGATGACACCATCCACTTCAAGTTCCGCGGTTCCGCTGGCCAGAGCTTCGGCGCCTTCCTCGAAAGAGGCGTGACGCTCGAACTCGAAGGCGATGCCAACGACTATGTGGGCAAGGGTCTCTCTGGTGGCCGAGTGGTGGTATATCCGCCAAGCGAATCACCCTTCGTGCCAGAAGCCAATATCCTCATCGGTAACACCGTCATGTACGGTGCCACCAGCGGATCGGCCTTCTTCAACGGCGTGGCTGGCGAACGCTTCTGCGTCCGCAATAGCGGAGCTACTGCGGTTGTTGAAGGTGTTGGCGATCATGGCTGCGAGTACATGACCAACGGTAAGGTCATCGTCCTCGGTGAGTCTGGCCGTAATTTTGCCGCTGGCATGAGCGGCGGCATCGCCTACGTGCTCGATGAATCCGGCGACTTCGCCCGCTTCAAGTGCAACCTTGCCAGTGTCGATCTTCTGCCGGTTTCCGATGGCGAAGATCAAGCGGATCTGAAGCTGCTCATTGAAGAACATCTCAACTACACCGGTAGCCCCAAGGCCAAGTGGATCCTGGAGCAATGGGACCGGATGCTGCCTCTGTTTGTGAAAGTGTTTCCGCACGAGTTCCAACGCGTCCTCGGCTACACGCACAAGCCCCAGGCCGAAGCAATCCCAGTAACGGCGCCCACGGTCGGCGCGACGGAGGTGGTTCGTGGGTAAGGTCACGGGCTTTCTAGAATACGGGCGCCAGGAAATTGGCAAACGCCCGGTTGAGCAGCGGGTGAAAGACTATTTCGAGGTCTATCAACCTCTCCCGCAGGATCAGGTCAACACGCAGGCTGCGCGCTGCATGGATTGCGGCGTCCCCTTTTGTCACACTGGCTGTCCCGTGAACAACATCATTCCTGATTGGAACGATCTTGTTTACAACAACCGCTGGGAAGAGGCGATTCGCGCCCTGCACGCCACCAACAACTTCCCGGAATTTACCGGTCGTATCTGCCCGGCGCCTTGCGAAACCGCTTGTGTGTTGGGCATTACCGACCCGCCGGTCTCCATCAAGGTCATCGAGCGCAGCATCATCGAAGAGGCCTGGAGCAAGGGGTATGTGCGTCCGGAACCCGCGGCCCAACGCACCGGTCGCAAAGTTGCCGTCATCGGTTCGGGGCCTGCTGGCCTTGCCACCGCTCAGCAGCTTTGCCGCGCCGGTCACGCCGTCACGGTTTTTGAAAAGAACGCCAATCCTGGCGGACTACTCCGTTACGGTATTCCGGACTTCAAGTTGGAAAAGTGGGTCATCGAACGCCGTGTTGCGCAAATGGAAGCCGAAGGCGTGAAGTTCCGCACCAACGTCAACGTTGGTTCGGAAATCACGGGCGACTGGTTGCGCTCCGAATTCGACGCCATCGTGCTTGCCATGGGCGCAGAGAATCCGCGTGACCTGCCGGTCCCGGGCCGCGAACTCAACGGCATTCACTTTGCCATGGAGTTCCTGCCCCAGCAGAATCGTCGCGTCTCGGGCGAGCAGACTGATTTCAATGGTTCTGCCATTACAGCCACGGGCAAGAACGTCATCATCATCGGTGGCGGCGACACCGGCGCGGATTGCTTCGGCACCTCCGCACGCCAGGGAGCCAAGTCCATCACGCAGTTGGAGCTTTTCCCAAAGCCGCCCGGCGAACGCGCTGCCTCCACCCCTTGGCCCTTGTGGCCCCTGCGTCTCCGCACCGAAACCTCGCATGAGGAAGGTGGCGAGCGTCTGTGGAGCATTGGCACCACGCACTTTGAAGGCGACGAGAACGGCAACGTGAAAGCGCTGCATGCCATCACAGTCGGACCACCTCCGAAGTTGGCTCTGGTCGAAGGCTCCAACGTCGTGCTTCCTGCCGATTTGGTGCTGTTGGCCATGGGCTTCCTCGGACCTCGTCCGGGTGGTATCGCCGACCAATTGGGCTATGAACTCGACAACCGTGGCAACGCAAAAGCTGATGAAAACTACATGACCTCGGTCGATGGCGTTTTCGCTGCTGGCGACGTCCGCCGTGGGCAGTCTCTCGTGGTTTGGGCGATTTCTGAAGGTAGGAATGCCGCTCACGGCGTGGATAAATACCTGATGGGTTCCAGCAAACTACCACTCACCTATCGCCAATAGATGCTTTTGCTACATGGTTAATCCTCCTCCTTGGGATTCCATTCGGGGCTGCCAGACGGCAGCCCCTTTTTGTTTTCCCGCTCCACTCTCGCGTCTATTGCGCTACAGACTTTCGTCGGATGGCCGTGTCAGCCTCGCCCGAAATTCCCTCGAACAAATTCCCGGCACGCACGTTGGATAATAAAGGGTAATCTTGGACGCGTAATGTCCAACGTTGCTTCACCAACGCACCACCACCCCAACCGGGCAGGAGACATCTCACCATGCACTGGTCTCGCTTTGCGGTTGCGTCTACGGTTCTGGCTGCCTCGTTCAGCCTCTCCGTCGCCGCACAAACCCTACCTCTGAATTTTGCGGCGGCTCAGGACCCAGAGGGTCCCAAAACCATCCACGGCTTTGATCGGCAGGCCATGGATACCTCCGTCGGCGCCTGTCAGAACTTCTTCCAATACGCTTGCGGTAGTTGGTTGAAAAACAATCCCATCCCCGCTGACCAAAGCGCCTGGGGTCGTTTCAACGAACTCTTCGAAAACAACCGTCTCATCCTCCGCAACATTCTGGAAAAAGCTCGGGAAGCCCCACCTACCGCCTCCGCCGAAATGCGCAAGATCGGCGATTACTATGCGGCTTGCATGAACGAAGACGAAGCCAATACCGCCGGACTCAAACGTATCCAGCCCTACCTGGATGCCGTCGCCAAGGTAAAAGATAAGGCCGAGTTCGCCAAACTTACCGCCCACCTGCACACCAGCGGCGTCAACGTCCTCTTCGGCTATGGCGCCGGACAGGATTTTCAAAACGCTTCTGAAGTCATCGCCGTTGCGGACCAGGGTGGCCTGGGACTGCCAGATCGTGACTATTACCTCGAAGATAACGAGCGGTTTACGAAGATCCGTAGCGCCTACAAACAGCACATCGCCAACATCTTCAAGCTAGCTGGCGCCTCCGAAGAAGACGCTACAAAGAACGCGGATGTTGTCCTCGATATCGAAACCGCCCTCGCCAAAGTCTCACTGGATCGCGTGGCGCGCCGCGATACCCACAATCTTGATCACCGCATGAAGATTTCGGCTGCCGCCGCCCTCATGCCCAGCTTCGATTTCCCTGCCTATCTCGCGGGAGTTAACACGCCCAAGGTCGACGATATCAACGTCTACGTCCCTGCCTTCTTTGAAGGCGTCAGCGCCAAAATCGCGGATGCCAGTCTTTCCGATTGGCAGACCTACTTCCGCTGGCACGTTCTCCGCTCTTACTCGCCGTTGCTCACCGACGCCTTTGTTCAGGAAAATTTTGCCTTCTTCGGCAAGACCCTCCAGGGACGCAAAGAACAGCCGGCCCGTTGGAAGCGTTGCGTCCAGGCCACGGATGGAGCGCTCGGCGAAGCCCTAGGCAAGGCCTATGTCGAAGAAACTTACGGCAAGGAAGGCGCTGCCCGCATGGCGGAAATGGTCCACAACCTCACCCTTGCCCTCAAAGACGATATCGAGAAGCTCGATTGGATGACCCCGGCCACCCGCAAGCAGGCCCTTGGCAAGCTTTCCACCATCGAAAATAAAGTCGGTCATCCCACCAAGTGGCGTGACTACAGTTCTGTCCATATCGATCGCAAGGACCCGGTGGCCAACACCGCCGCCGTCGCCAAGTTCGATTGGAAGCGTGACCTCGACAAGATCGGTAAGCCCGTCGATAAACAGGAGTGGTTCATGACCCCTCCCACCGTCAACGCCTACTACGATCCACAGAACAACAACATCAACTTCCCGGCTGGCATCCTGCAGCCTCCGTTCTTCGATAAAACCGTGGATGATGCCGTCAACTACGGGGCCATCGGAGCCGTCATCGGCCACGAACTCACCCATGGCTTCGATGACCAAGGGCGTCACTTTGACGCCGATGGCAATCTCAAGGACTGGTGGACGGAAGAAGATGCCAAGGCCTTTGAACAGCGCGCTGACTGTTTTGTTCAGCAATACGGGGCCTACAAAGCGATCGACGACGTCACCCTCAATGGCAAGCTCACCCTTGGTGAGAATGTCGCCGACAACGGCGGTCTTCGCATCGCTTACCTCGCCTTGCTGAAGAGCCTCAGCGACGCTGATAAAACCAAAGCCATCAACGGATTCTCACCGGCACAGCGGTTCTTCCTCGGCTGGGGTCAGGTTTGGTGCAACGCCTACACGCCCGAAACCGCGCGTCTGCGTGCCCAAACCGATCCCCATTCCCCGGGCAACTACCGCGTCAATGGAGTCGTCTCCAACATGCCAGAGTTTGCTGAAGCCTTTGGCTGCAAGGCCGGTGACCCCATGGTCGCGGCCAACGCCTGCCGCGTCTGGTAGCGCAGAGCTGGCCAGGAATGCCGCGTCTCGTAGATCTAGCGCGGTATTCCTGGCCAGCCAAGTGTTTGTTGTCTTAATGGATAAATTATCATTTGTATATTGTTTGTAACATTCACGGCTTTGTCATCCGTTCCTCTTAAAACTGCAATATCCAATTGATACCTTTCGGTGAATCAGAAAATCCCCGCGTAGAGCACTGGATATCTAGCTCTCCGCGAGACTTGTTCATCTGAACATTCTTGCTTCTATCCGAAGGAATCAACCGCTGTGAACCTAACTCTGTGCCGACGAAACTGCTGGGCACTTGTATTGGCGTGGACACTCATGACCGTCAGTGTCTTCGCCCAAGACCAGGGTGCTATATCTGGCAATGTTGTCGATGGATCCGGGGCTGTCCTTGCTGGCGCCTCAGTCGAAGCCGTACACCAAAAAACGAAGCTCTCTCTCAAGGGCACTACCGGACCTAATGGGGCCTATCTGCTGACGCCTGCCCCTGTCGGCGTCTACGACCTCACCATCGAAATGTCCGGATTTAAACGCTTTGTGCAGACACAGGTGAAGGTCGACGCGGCCACTCGTTCCACAGTGAACGCCACCCTCGACATCGGTTCCCTTTCTGATTCGGTCACTGTCACGTCGTCAGCCACCACCATCGAACGTGAAACCGCGCAGATCGGGCGTGTTGTTGAAGCGCGTCAAGTTGCCGACCTGACGCTAGCCGGACGTAACCCCATCGTGCTGCCTCTGCTCAAAGCCGGCGTAGTCGGCGGCAATTTCAGCAGCTTCAATTCCACCGATCTCGGTGGGGCCGGTATCAGCGTCAGCGGCGGCCAACCTGCCGGAAATAACATTACCTTTGATGGTGTGCCCGCCGTGCGTACTCGCATTGAAACCTCTGGCGCCATGATCGGCCAGCTGAATCCCGATGTAGTGGAGGAAGTCCAAATTTCCACCGCTACCTACCGCGCCGAATATGGCCGAGCCATGGATGGTCAGGTTCGTTTCATCACCAAGAGCGGGACGCAGGCCTTCCATGGCACCGCCTCTTACTTCTTCCGCAATTCCGCTCTCGATGCCAACTCCTGGGTGCGCAACCGCAGCAGCAACCGGGATGAGTCCCGTCGTCCGGCGCCTTTCCGCTTCAACCAGCCTGGCTACACCATTGGCGGCCCCATCTTCATCCCTGGGAAGTTCAATGTGGATCGCACCAAGCTGTTCTTCTTTGCTTCTCAGGAATGGGTGCGTTGGCGGCAGGAACAGACGAATACTGCAACCGTCCCTACCGCAGCTATGCGCGAAGGGGATTTCTCTCAGTTACTCAGCCCTACCAATCCCTTCTTCAACCGAGCGCGTGTTGTGAATGATCCTTCTACCGGCACTCCCTTCGCTGGCAACATCATTCCCCGCGCTGTCCTCAGCCAGAACGGTACGGCTTTCCTTCGCATGTATCCATTACCTACGCCCGGGTTCCAGTTGGGCGCCGCTAACCTGATCCAGTCGCAACCCAATCCGCAGAATCAGCGCAAAGATACCTTGCGCCTCGATCACTACTTCGGCAATCAGCGCATCACCTTCAGCGGCATGGCCTATAGCTTCAAATCAGAAGATGCGTTTCGTGGTGCGTTCCCTCACGCATCCACGCAGTGGGATCGGCCCAACTTCACTGGCCGTGTTGCCTGGACTAGCACTCTTTCGCCGTCCATGATCAACGAGCTTTCCTTCTCCGCGGCAAATGACCTTGTGCGTATGTACCTGGTCAACAACCTCTCCGCTGCTGGTCTCCCACTCTGGCAAAGAGATCAATACGGTATCAACTTCCCCTACGCCATTCCCGGTCCCAAGCGTGTCGAGAACCGCATCCCCACCGTAGGCATCAACGGACTCACTACCCTTGATGGCTCCTCGAAACCTGGCTTCTCCAACGGACCCATGCTCCGACTGGATGAAAACCTTACCTGGATTCCCAATTCCGCTCACAGCTTCAAATTCGGAGCCACCTTCGAGCATGCCCAACAGAACAATGCCGATCAGGTTGCCCGCAACCAGAATGGGTATTTTTCATTCCTGGATACCGGACACCCTCGCAGTTCCAGTGTTGCCATCGCCAACGTAGCCCTCGGCTACTTCAACGACTATGACGAAATTGGACCCGCCGCGAATACTCTCCTGCGCAGTAACTCCTTCGAGGCTTACATCCAAGACACCTGGCGTGCCAGTCGCAACCTAACCTTCGAACTCGGCATTCGCTACACCTACAATCAGCCCTGGTATGCCAAATGGAATGACATCTCCAACTTTGATCCCCGCTATTTCGACCCCGCGAACATCGCTGTGGTTGATCCCGTCGGTGGCTACATCGTCTCCGGCGATCCGCTGAACGGCATTGTGCTGCCCGGCGATGGATTCCCCGAATCGGCGCGTGGTCAGGCCCTTGCCGCAGACATCCCGGGTGTTGACCGTCTCTTCCACGGTCTGTCGCGTGGTTTCGCAACCACTCCGAAAAACGTCTTTGCGCCCAGGCTCGGCGTCGCTTACGGCCTAACCAGCAAGACGGTCTTGCGCGCCGGTGGCGGCATGTTCGTGAATCGGCAACACCATCACAGCGGAGCCCTGTTCCGCAATGCCCCCAACCAGCCCCGTATCGACGTCGCCTTCGGCTCCGCCGATAACCCCGCCGGTGGCAACAGCCGCGACTTCCCGCAGAACCTTGGCGCCGTGGAACTGTCGATGAAGTACCCCACGGCCTTCAACTACAGCTTCTCGGTACAGCACGAACTGCCGGGTCAGATGGTGCTCGATGTTGGTTACGTCGGCAAGAGCGGGCAGAACCTGGCGCGCGAACGCAATATCAACCAGCTCACTGCCGGTACCCGGCAAGCGAACCCCGGCGTCAATCCCAACGCGCTCCGTCCCTGGCTCGGCCTCGGCGCCATCCGCATGTTTAGCCATAGTGGACGTTCCTACTACAACTCGCTGCAGGTCAGCTTGGATCGTCGCTTTCACTCCGGCCTCGGACTGGGGGTCTCCTATACCTTCTCCAAAAATATCGACGACCTCACCACTCCCTACGACGCCTACAACCCCGTCCGAGCCTTGTCTAGCTTCGACCGTCCACACCTGTTCAACTTCAACTTCGTCTACGAGCTCCCCTTCTTCAAATACAGCAAGGGTTGGACGCGTGATTGGATTGGCGGCTGGCAGGTCTCTGGCGTCACCTTCCTGAATTCCGGCGCGCCGCTATCCGTCGTCGATAGCAACGATATCGCTGGAGTCGGCAGCGGCAGTGCGGCGCAACCCTGGAATCTTGTCGGTGATCCCACCATCAGCAGTGGTCGCGGCCTCGATAAACCCTGGTTCGATAGGGCCGCCTTTGCGCAGCCCGCCGCCGGCACTTTCGGCAACGCCGGTTTGAACATCCTTCGTGGCCCCGGCTATATGAACTGGGACCTATCGATGTTCAAGAACTTCCGTGTACGGGAGTGGCTCACCACCCAGTTCCGCATGGAAGCCTACAACGCCCCAAATCACCCCCTGCTGAACAACCCGAACGTAGATCCTCGTAGCGGAGCGTTCGGATTGGTGACCTCGAAGTCGGGTGCGCGCAATCTGCAATTGGGCCTGAAGTTCATGTTCTAGAGCCGGGTCCCAAAGCCACAAAAACAGAAGCGGCGCGGAGAGATCGGATCCTCCGCGCCGCTTTTATTTTCCGCAGTGTTTTTATAAGTCGTAGTTCGTCTACCCGGCCAGCTTCGCGTAGTCCACGGCGAAGTAGGTCAGAATCATATCCGCACCCGCCCGACGTATCGACGTCAGCGTTTCCGCCACAATCCGGGGCTCATCCAGCCAACCGTTCTGGCAAGCTGCTTTGATCATCGCGTATTCGCCGCTTACCTGGTACGCAGCCACCGGAAGGTCTACGCTCGACGCCACATCCGCAATCACATCCAGGTAAGCCCCCGCGGGCTTCACCATCACTACATCCGCTCCTTCCATCACATCCAGGTGTACTTCACGCATTGCTTCGCGACGGTTGGCCGGGTCCATCTGGTAGGTCTTCTTGTCGCCTGCTTTCGGCGCGGAGTCCAGCGCATCGCGGAATGGGCCATACAATGCCGACGCATATTTCGCCGAGTACGCCATGATGCCCGTGTTGGTGTAGCCCTCATTGTCCAGAGCTTCTCGGATCACGCCGATCCGACCATCCATCATGTCTGACGGAGCCACCATGTCCGCACCCGCTTCTGCCTGCGCCACGGCCATCGCTGCTAGCAACTCGACGGAGACATCGTTCACGATCTCCCCGTTCTCCACATAACCGTCGTGGCCGTCACTCGAATACGGGTCCAACGCCACATCGGTAATCACGGCAACTTCAGGCAGCGCGTCTTTCAATGCCCGCACCGTTCGTTGCAGCAGACCATCTGGGTTCAGCGACTCCGTTCCTTTCTTGTCTTTCACGGAATCATCCAGGGCAGGGAACAGCGCCACCGCTGGCACCCCCACCGAATATGCTTCCCGCGCCAACTCCACAATATGCGGAATGCCTAACCGAAAACACCCTGGCATCGAGGGAATCGGGATCTTCGTGTCCTTCCCCTCGGCTACAAACATCGGCAGAATCAGGTGCCCCGGCGTCAGCGTTGTCTCACGCATCAGTCCGCGCAGCGCGGCGGTCCGCCGGTTCCGGCGCGGTCGAAAAGGTAGGTCGTAGCGTACTTCTGCCATACCTCTATCTTCTCAGGTATCGCCGCTTCCGTTTACATCTCATCGGTAGCGCTATCGCGGATACGGATGTCCGGCAATCAAAGTCAGAGCGCGGTAGATCTGCTCGCTCAGCATCGCCCGAGCTAGCTCATGCGGAAAGGTCATCCGCGATAGTGAGATCAGGTGCGTCGCCCGCAGTTTCCACTCGTCCGAATGCCCTTCCGTGGGGCCGATCACCAGATGCAGCGGTTTTGATGTCATCCGCGCTTGCTCCACAATGCCCGCGAACTGCGTCGTATCCAATTGAGCCCCATCCGGGCTCAGTAATATCACCACCGCGCCGGGCTGATCCCAGTTTTCCTGCTTCGGTTTTAGTTCGATCATTTCGAACTTCGCGTATCGCTGGCAGCGCTTTAAATACTCAGCGCAAATCGCCTGCGCATGACGGTCGCGAACTTTACCGTAATAATAGAGGACAATTCTCATACTGCTTGTCGTGCCATTTGTCCGGAACCACCCGGATTGCAACGCCATGGTAACCCGCGCGTCCTGCCGGACGCCATAACCAGGAACACTCTTAGTTTGGAACGCGCCGAAGGAGATCTGTGATGTCCGCATCCACCCAGCCAATTCCCTCACCGGATAAACAGCCGGGATTGCGTCCGGTCGCTGCGCCCCCCGTGGAACTGGAGCCGCCACCTCGCCGTGGCTGGGTCTGGGGTCTGCTGCTGGTGCTGCTCGTCGGCGCTGGGGCCGGTTGGTTCTTATTACGCAATCCTGCATCGGAAGACGGCGTTGCTTCCATTCCCGCTTCGGAGTTCGCCGCTGTCGTGCGGGGCAAGCTCGTGAAATCCATCCGTGCCGGCGGCCAGACTGCAGCCGTCAACTTCGCCAATATCAGTGCGCCAGAAGTTCGTGGTCGCAACATGGATCGTTCCCTCACCATCATTCGCCTCGCACCCGCGGGCAAAGAGGTGAAAAAGGGTGAAGTGATCGCCGAGTTCGATGCCACCACGCTCCAGGATAATATTGACGATCAGCGAGCCCTTGTCGAACAGGCGGAAGCCGATCTGGCGAAGAAGAAAGCCGATTTGGCCGTGGAGTGGGAAACCTTCCAGCAAACCCTCGTTGTCGCCAAGGCCGATTTTGACAAGGCTGCCCTCGACATCAAGACGGCCGAAGTGAAAAGCGAAATCGAGCAGGAAATTCTTCGCCTGACCGAGGAAGAAACGCGCGTTCGTTATGAGCAGTTGAAAAAAGACATCCCTCTGCGTCAGGCCTCGCAGAACGCCGACATCCGCTTGTTGGAACTGGAGGTGGCGGACGCCCGCCAGGACCTTACCGACATGGAGGGCAACCTTGCCCGCTTCACCGTGCATGCTCCCCGCGATGGGCTCGTCGTTCTCCTCTCGAACTTCATGGGTGGGGAGATGCGTCAGGTCACCGAAGGAGAGCAGGTGCGCCCAGGCCGTTCCTTTATGAAGGTGGTAGACCGCTCGCTGATGATTGTAGACGCCGTGGTGAACCAAACCGAAAGTGAAAGCTTTGCCATTGGGCAGAACGCCACTATTGGCTTCGATGCTTTCCCCGAACTCCAGTTGAAGGGGGTTGTCACCGGTCTGGGAGCCCTCGCCTCAGCAGGATGGCGGGAAAACTACTACATCCGCAACGTTCCCATCAAGGTCGAGATCCAGTCTGACGATCCGCGCGTCATTCCAGATCTTTCCGCCTTTGCGGACGTGGAAGTCAGCAGTCGCGACAACTCGCTGTTGGTGCCGCGTGCCACCCTGCAATACGACGGTGAAAAGGCCTTCGTGGTGCGCAAGGCCGCGAAGGGCACCGAGCGTGTTCCTGTGGAAATCGAACTGTCCAGCGGCACCCTTGCTGCCGTTGCGGGAGGCTTACGGGAAGGTGATCAACTATTGCTGAACCCCACCCTTCGCAGCGCCAGATAAGGCAAACGTCCCCGAGCGCTAACGGGGACCCAATATTGATTTGTGTCTAGACCATCGGGCGCTGATGTGGCGGGCTCGGTTCGGACAGCGCGGGAACTGGATACTGCGCATAGATTATATAGTGTGTCGGCGTCCGTAACGCCGATACGCCGCCGATCCCTTACGTCTGAACGCCGATAGCTTTGTCCAGCAAATCTACAGATACTTGATAACTAAAAGAGTCGGTAAGATCATCGGTCCATAACCGACATAACACTCCAGAAGCAGCCACAAAGCGTCGCGCAAACTCAGGTGCTGCCTGGGGGCCGCATGACTACGTACTTCGTACCGTCGCCCGTGCTGGCGCTGTGATAATCCCGCTACGGGCTGTCGGCCCAATCCGCCGCTCTCCATGATCCATTGCGCTCCCGGGGTGTGATTTCGCGCGGCAGGTAGCCCTTTAGCGTCCTGAGGGCCGAATGCCCACCTGGCCCCAGTAAGCTACCACGTGTGCGCGCCAAGCCCTTCTCTCGCGCCTTATCGCAGGGATCCATCGGGTAAGCCCCCTAAAGCCGGAAATGCGTGATCAGAGGGGTGTCGGAGAGGCTCTATGCAGGAAGGGTCGGCGGGAATGGATGCAACGCAGGCCTGAAACGAATTTCGAGATTTGCCCCACGCGTCGTCCGCCCAGAATCATCGTGTGTTCGGGCGATTTCAAAATTAGATGCACCACCTTTTAGTGGTGTTTCATCGATTTTCGTTATCAGGCAGCAAATTGTGCTGCATCTCCATCGATTTATGTCAGATGGGTTAAGTTTCCTAAGGGCTTGATTTTGCAGGGCTCCTGCTTGTTGTCAAGCCAAAGCCCATCCAAAGAAGACGATTTTATGCAGCCAAATGGTTGACACCGCCAGAGCCGAAACAATAATTTTGATATAGGTAATCCAAAACCTTAATTGCTCAGGCGGTGAAAACCTATGGTGATGTTTCGGGTTGGTGAGAAAGTGGTCTACCCCAATCAGGGAGTCGCAACCATTGAGAACATTAGTTCCCGCTCGTTTGGATCCAGTTTCGAGCGCTTTTATCTCCTTCGGCTCATGTACAGCACGATGACTGTCATGGTTCCCTTTAGCCACGTAGGGAATGTAGGCCTTCGTCCTATTACCAAAATGCAGGAAGTGGATCGTGTTCTCGATTTTCTTGCCTGTGGCGATTGTCCTTGCAATAGCGACTGGAAGAATCGATTCAAAGAGAATTCAGTTCGCATGCGTTCCGGCAATCTGATTGATATTGCAGAGGTCTTCAAGGCCCTCGTGAAATTGCAGTCCGAGAAACCCCTCTCGTTCCGCGAGAAGAAAATGTTGGAAAAAGCTCGCCAGATGCTGCTCGCCGAAGTCAGCGTGGCAAAGGGCTTGGATGAACCCAAGGCCATCCTGCTGCTTGATCGCTCTCTGGCTCAATCTGACTTGCGTATGCCGTCGGTATACTAGGTTTTCTCGGCGCCCGGAACCCAGTTGTTTCCGGGCGCGAATGTTCCCCGGTTCTCCCGCATCCTCGCCTCCTGCATTCCCGCCTTTCTGTACTAACGTTCCTGGCTTTCTGTACTGAATAGTCTTTAGTTGTTCTGCACAGGAATTCCGTCCTGCTAACCTTGGGCGCTTCCCCCTTTGTGTCGCACGCATGCGACAATAAGGTCTAGTGTTGGAAATCATTACCCCCCGTAAAGCCCATCAGACGCGCGTCGCGCTCTTCGATTTCGATGGCACCATCTCCCTCGTTCGCGCCGGTTGGTTCGACGTGATGGTCCCGATGATGGTGGAAGAGATTCAGCTCGCAAAGTCGGGTGAATCTGAAGAAGAAATCACCTCCGTCGTCAAGGAGTTCGTCAGCCGCCTCACTGGCAAGCAAACCATCTATCAGATGTTTGCTCTGGTTGAGGAAGTTGAGAAGCGGGGGGGGACGCCCAAGGACCCGCTTGTATACAAGAAGCGCTACCTTGATTTGCTGCAGGAGCGCATTCAGGACCGGCTCTCGGCATTGGAATCTGGCAGCGTCGCTCCAGACACCTATGCTGTTCCCGGTTCGCGCGATCTTCTCGAGGGGCTGAAGGAGCGCGGTTTCCGCCTCTACCTGGCCAGCGGAACTGACCAGGATTACATGCGCCACGAATGCGACCTGCTCGATTTCACGAAGTATTTCGATGGCGGTGTTTTTGGTGCTCTCGACGATTACAAGAGCTTCTCTAAGAAAATCTTGATCGATCGCATTATTTCCAGCGCGGAATTTGACGGCGAGCAGTTCCTTGGCTTCGGGGACGGGTATGTCGAAATCGAGAATGTGCATCAGGTTGGTGGCGTCACCGTTGGTGTTGCCACGGACGAGCCTGAATGCCTCAAGATCGATACCTGGAAGCGCGACCGCCTCGTGAACGTGGGCGCCGATTACATCGTGCCCAACTATCTCGAAGTGAACGCTCTGTTTAGCGCCCTCTTCGACTAGGTTCGTGTCGCGCTTAGACCAGTACTTTGGTCTGGCTGTTGGTTCTACCGCAAAGTGTGACCGCATGGGAGTGACGGGATTTGCCCTGGCCCAGCGGTCTTAGGTGGTCGGGATGCGGAGGACGGCTTTGTGCCGGCTCTCCGCTCTTTGGCTGTGTAGTGAGGTTCAGATGAACGTACAGGAAATCCTTGCCCAGATCGCAACGAAGCGCGTTCTCGTCATCGGCGATATCTGTCTTGACCGCTGGTGTTACTACGACCCGTCGCTTGCTGAGCCTTCTCGGGAAACCTCCATTCCTCGCGTTGGCGTCGTCTCTTACGATGTCACCCCAGGTGCGGGCGGTACGGTGGCCAACAACCTCGTTGCCATGGGCGTTCGCGAGGTCAGTGTGCTCGGCATCCAGGGAGATGACGGCGCTGCCTATGAACTCGGCAAGGCTCTTGCCCATCGTGGCATCGATAGCCGCTGGATGGTGACGGATCCCACCGTACAGACCTTCACTTACACCAAATACCTCAACATCACCAACCACGAAGAAGACCTCCCTCGCACAGATTTCGTCAACGTCACCGCCTGGGACCCGAAGACGGAACAGGCTGTGCTCGATAACCTGCGCGCGGCAGCGCCGAGCGCCGATGTCATTTTGGTCTCTGATCAGGCGGAAACCCAGTTGGGTGGCGTCATCTCCGCCGCGGTTCGGGAAGAACTCGCCGCCATCGGTCGCCAGTCCCCGGAAAAGGTGATCTGGGTCGATTCTCGCGTGCATGCCGAAGATTTCCGGGATGTCATCGTCAAGATGAACGAAGAGGAAGGCCTCGCCTCCTCCAGTCGTCTTGTCGGCTCCGTCGATTTCCAGGCTCTCCGTGCTCATGTCAGCGCTCCGGTGTTGATGGTCACTTTTGGTGGTGACGGCGTCGAGGTCGTACGTCCCGACGGAAAAGAGCGCATTCACACCAAGCCCATCGAAAATCCCGTGGATATCTGCGGGGCGGGCGATAGCTTTTCGGCAGGCGCCGCGATGGCGCTCAGTGCAACCAAAGATCCGGTTGTCGCCGCACGGTTCGGCAACGCTGTGGCTTCCGTTACCATCATGAAAAAAGGTACGGGAACCGCTTCCCCAGAAGAAATTCTGGCAGCTATGGAGCAGTTGGTGTCATGAACGTTCTAGCGGTCGATATTGGCGGTACCAAAGTTACCCTCGCTGTCTTTGAAGACGGCAAAATGATCCTCCGCGAAACCCACGCTACTGACCGGGATGGCGGACGCGAATGGATGCTCGAAAAGGTCATTAGTGTTGCAAAAAATTGGGGCGCCCGTCTCCAATTTGACCGTTGCGGCATCGGCTTTGGCGGTCCCGTCAACTACGCCAAACAGCGTGTCGATAAAAGTACGCATGTCGGCGGCTGGAACGATTTCGACTTCCCGGGCTTCATCCAGTCCGAACTCGGTGTTCCCGCCATCATCGACAACGACGCCAACGTAGGCGCTCTCGGGGAATATAGCTTCGGCGCCGGCGCGCACGCCGATCCCATGTTCTATATCACCCTGTCCACCGGCATTGGTGGCGGCATCATCATCAACGGCTCTCTCTTCCGTGGCGCTGATTCCTTCGCTGGCGAAATCGGCCACATCACCATCCGTCCTGATGGTCCTGAATGCCTCTGTGGCGCTCGTGGCTGCCTGGAGCGTATGTGTAGCGGCCTTTGGCTGGAACGTGACTACGGGAAGCCCCCCAAGGAACTCCTACAGGACCATCGCTTTGTTCAGAAGTACGTGGTCGACCTCGCCTTGGGTCTGAAGTCCGCAATTCTGTTTTTGAACCCTGCCCGCATTGTTGTGGGGGGGGGGATCAGTAAGGCCGGCAAAAAACTCATCGATCCGTTGAAGGCGGAGTTGCGCCAGCAGATTACCAGCTGGAGCGCCTCCCGCATTGACGTGGTCACTGCATGCCTGGCCGATGACAGCGTGCTCTATGGCGCGCTAGCTTTAGTGGACGAGTTGGAAAAATAATGAGCTTCGCAGTTTCCTACATCTCTGATTTGCAGAAGGTTTTGTCCTCGTTGGACACCTCCAAGATTGAACAGGCGATCCAGTGGTTCCTGGAGACCCGCGACAATGGTGGAACCATCTACCTGTGCGGGAATGGCGGCAGCGCTTCCAGCGTTTCCCACATCACCTGCGACATCCTCAAGGGTGCGAGCTATCTGCGCGACAAGCGTTTCCGCATTGTCGCCCTCACCGATAACCTCGCCACCATCACTGCCTACGCCAACGACGTCGGCTACGAAGATGTTTTCCTCGAGCAGCTGAAGAACTTCGCCACCCCGAAAGATCTGGTGATCGCCGTCAGCGGCAGCGGAAACTCCCCGAACGTCGTGAAGGCGTTGGAATACGCCCGCTCCGTCGGAGCCCGCACGATTGCCTTTACTGGCCGGGATGGCGGTAAGCTCGCCCCCCTGGGCGATTTGAACCTCCACGTCGCCGAGCAGCACATGGGTCGCATTGAAGATGCCCACATGATGATGCTGCACACCATCGCCTATGCGCTGATGGAATCGAAATAGCTCTTTTCCATTTCGACAAAAAAAGAGGCAGCTTCGGCTGCCTCTTTTCCGTTACACTAGGCCGAATGCCCACATCGGTGTTAGAGGAAAAGGCCTACTACGAGGCGCGTTATGCGCCCTTTCTGGCTTTTCCTGCCGATTCTCTTCGTTTTACCCCTCGCCAGTTTCTCAATGATCTGGAAGACCCCTCCAAAGAGGTCCACGAGCGCCTTCTTCTTTACGCAGCCACTCTCCGCAAGCTCTCTACCCTGTCGCTCCGTGGCAAACGTGTGCTGGACTATGGCTGTGGCACCGGTGACTTCGGGCTCTGGATGGCGGTATCCGAAGGCGCGAACGTCACCTTTCTGGATCTATCCGAAAACGCCGTCGCCCTCTGTCTGCGTCGCGCGGAGCTTAGCGGTGTTGGTGAGCGTTGCCAGGGCGTTGCCTGTGATGCTGCTGACCTTTCCTGTTTTCCCGATCAACACTTCGATCTCGTCTTCGGCTGCGCCTCGCTTCACCACACAATGAAATATCAGGGCTCTTGGGCTGAGCTTTTACGGGTTCTTAAGCCCGATGCCTCCCTCGTGCTGACGGAAACCTACGGCGAGAACCCAATTCTGAATGCGCTCCGCCGCTGGAATTGGAAGCGGGAAGGCCTCGACGAGAGCCAGGGCGAAGACATCATCTTTGGAAACGATCACATCCGTCTGCTGCGTCAAGGCTTTGAATCTGTGGAGTTGCAGCCCTTCAGCCTGCTATCCATGTCCAAACGCGCTCTCCGCGGCCGTTTGCATCAGCCGCTACCAGGTGCTCTGTATCGGTGGCTTCGTGGCATCGACGCTGCCATGATTGCCGCATTTCCCCCCGTCCAGCGCTTGTGCGGGGAGGTCCTGGTGACTGCGCAACGAAAACGGAGCGCTTGAAGCCAAAGGCATCCCTCGCGTCCGGTGATATCAAGCAGTTCCCTCCTGGGCGGGTGACCTCTTTCCAGGCAAAAAAAAGGAGCCGATTGCTTCGGCTCCCTTGCTCAGGTTGGATCTTCGAATTTGCGACAGAAACAAGATCCAACGATGGTAATCCGGCATTGCTAGCGCAGCGGACGAATCAAGTTCACGGCATAAGCCAGGAATGTCGTGAACACCCTCTGCATGGGGCTGCAACGCTCTATTGGTTTGCCAACAGTAACCGCAAACTACACATGCGGTCTGAGTACTCATTCATCTTGAAGCCGCTGCCGAAAGATTACAAGGTCATGGGACTGCTGACACGTTCCATCCCAAAATGTCATTTGTTAGCCCTATCGAATAGTACGACTTCGTTGATGTTGTTGATAATAAACGGAAATAGGAGCGGGAATTTCGGTCAGTCTCCAGACAAGAATCTGGCTTCGTTTCGTAATTTGGACCAGGCATCACCCTCTGGGCCAGCCTAATGATGGCTTCTAAGTTCCGCTGGTAAGGGCTTTAGTCCCTTACCCTGAAGGCTTTCTATCGCCTTTTCCTCATCGGTGGGGGGGACATAGAAGAATGCCCCGGTTCGCTGTGTGCGGAAGATCAACCCGCCCTCATATTCGTCCGTTTCCACACAGTAAGCAATCTGCTCATTGGTAAGGCACTCTTCTACCTGAAGCGCTTCCTTCAGCTTTTTGGCGATATAGATCAGAACCAGTTCCTGATCGTCAAAATACTCGGGTTCTTGTCGCAAGGGATCGTTTCCGGGGCGGCGACCGCTCCACTTGGCCCGGAGCCGCGGTTGGGATTCTATGAGATTTTTCGAGACCTTCTCTACTTTACCTTCTGAGCAGCTCGAAGATGTCCCCCATCCAGCCCACTTTGCCCACTCTGGTTCCGAAGCAATCCCCTCTTGACGCCGAAACCGAACTCTACTGGCTGGCCCTAGCCCTCACACCGGGCTTGGGGCCTCGTCGCGGTGTCCGTCTGGTGGAAAGCTGCGGAGACGTGCGCAGTATTTTCTCCGCCTCCCGCAGTGACCTGGAAACTAGTGGCCTCAGCGGATCTATCGCCCAAACCATCGTTAGCGGTTGTATGTTTGATGACGCTGTGGAACAACAGAGTCGTTCCCGTGCCCTTGGCTGCCATGTCATCCCCTTTCAGCACCCCGCCTATCCGGAAGACCTGCGCGGCATCATCGATCCTCCTCTACTTCTCTTCGCGAAGGGAAATATGGACCTGCTTCACGATGTCAGTATCGCCGTCGTGGGCACTCGCCGTCCCAGCAGCTACGGCAAGGCGGCTGCGGCCAAACTCTCTGCGGAGTTGGCTGGCTTGAACATTTGTGTAATCAGCGGGATGGCGAGGGGAGTCGATACCATTTCCCACCGAGCCACTCTTGATGCCAACGGTAAAACCATTGCCGTTTTCGGATGTGGCTTAGATGTCATCTATCCCACAGAGAACAAAGGCCTAGCGGAAGAAATTGCGTCAAAGGGGCTGCTTCTGTCGGAATTTGCCTTCGGCCTCCCCGCTTATCCGCAGAACTTCCCGCTCCGCAATCGCATTGTCAGTGGCATCGCCCGCGGCGTCCTTGTCGTCGAAGGAGCCCAGTACAGTGGCAGTTCCATCACTGCCCGCCTGGCCATCGAACAAGGGCGTGACGTTTTTGCAGTGCCAGGAAATATCACCTCCCGCATGAGTTGGGGCCCTAATCTTCTCATCAAGCAGGGAGCCGTGCTGGTGCAGGACGCTTCGGACATCCTGAATCACCTCCCCAGCCAATTCCGCATCCGGCTCTATCGTCAGATGCACGATCAGGGCGAAGCGCGCCCGCTCGGCGCGGATGCTGCCACGGCGCCCCCGGTCGTCGATCCCGTGCACCACCGCGTACTTGTCAGTCTGCGCACAGACGAGGGGATGCTTCTCGACCAATTGATGGAAGAGATTCCCAACATGAGCTCCTCTGAGGTTGTTGCTGCGCTTTTCCAACTAGAGATGGATGGCTTGGTGAAGCAGGATGTAGGCCAACGTTACATCCGTGTTTGGTGTTAGTCTTCCTTTTGGGGCCAGGCTGCCTACCCGGAGTGCTTGAAACCTCGTTTCGGAAACTCTGTGACAACGCAGTTCCCGACCGAGCGTCACTCCCGGTTAGCGGTCTGAAGTAGACAACTGTGGATACCGACGATCTCTGCGCTATCGTGGAAGATGGGCTCCGAGCTGCCGAAATGTCATATCGTGGTTTATCTGGCATCCTCAAAGGGGCAATAGGCGCCGTGCCTTTACAAAGCCAAACCCGTATTCGTGTTAAAGTCGGCTCTACTGAAACGGCGGACCGCAAAGCTGCACTCAATGGAATGGGACCACTGTGGTCCCTGTAAACTCGTTCATGTCAACCAAGAATCTCGTCATCGTTGAGAGTCCTACCAAGGCTCGCACCATTTCCAAGTTTCTCCAGAAGGGCTACGACGTTGTAGCGTCTAATGGCCACATCCGCGACCTTCCCAATAACGCTGCGGAGATCCCGGCCAACCTGAAGAAGGAAGGCTGGACGCGGCTCGGCGTGAATGTCAACGATCAGTTCGAGACGCTCTATGTGGTGCCGGCGGACAAGAAGGAACACGTCAAGCAGCTCAAAGAACGCCTCAAGGACGCCACCGCCGTCTACCTCGCAACTGACGAGGACCGCGAAGGGGAGTCCATCAGTTGGCATTTGGTGCAGACGCTGAAGCCTAAGGTGCCCGTCCATCGCATGGTGTTCCACGAAATCACGAAAGACGCCATCTTGCAGGCTCTGGAACATCCCCGCAGCATTGACGAGAACTTGGTGAAGGCGCAGGAAACGCGCCGTATTGTCGACCGCCTCTACGGTTACGAAGTCAGCCCCTTGCTTTGGAAGAAGATGGCGCCCGGCCTCAGTGCAGGCCGTGTGCAGAGTGTTGCCGTGCGTTTGCTCGTCGAACGCGAACGCCAGCGCATCCGCTTCCGCAAAGCACAGTTCTGGGCGATCAAAGCCAAACTACGCTACGCCGATGGCAGTGCCGCCAGCGAGTTTGAAGCCGATCTCACGCACGCCCAGGGGCTGCGTGTCGCCACCAGCAAAGATTTTGACCCGACCACCGGTGCGCTCAGCGCCACCGCCAACCTGCTTCGGTTGGATGCGCAGACAGCTGCCGCGCTGAAGCAGCGCCTGGAAACCGGAAGCCTCGCTGTGGAATCCGTGGAGGAAAAACCCTTCACCACCAAGCCAGCTGCCCCTTTCGTCACCAGCACCCTGCAGCAGGAAAGCAATCGCAAGCTGCGTCTGTCGGCCCGTCGCACCATGACGGTGGCCCAGCAACTGTACGAAAACGGCTTCATTACTTATATGCGTACGGATTCCACCACGCTTTCGGAAGAAGCGTTGCGGGCCGCACGCAAGCTCATCGAACGGGATTTCGGCAAGGACTATCTGCCCGCCGAACCGCGCAAGTACGTCACCAAGGTCAAAAACGCGCAGGAAGCGCACGAAGCCATCCGTCCTGCCGGTTCAGATTTCGCTTCTCCGGAAGCCGTCCGTGCTCAACTCGGGGAAGAGGCATTCCGCCTCTATCAGATGATCTGGCAGCGTACCGTGGCCTCGCAGATGTCCGATGCTCGCGGCACCTACGTGAACGTCGTCGTGGCGCAGGATGACCTGAAGTTGCGCGCCTCCGGAAAGACCATCGAGTTCCCTGGCTATCTGCGCGCCTACGTCGAAGGCGCCGATGACCCGGATGCCGAGTTGGCCGATCAGGAACGCGTTCTTCCCAAACTGGCGACCGGCCAGGCTCTCCGTAGCCAGCAGGTAGATGCGCAGGACAAAACCACGCAGCCGCCCCCGCGCTTTACGGAAGGTAGCCTCATCAAAGAGTTGGAACGGCTGGGAATTGGTCGCCCCAGCACCTGGGCGACCATCGTGGAACTGGTGCTTAGCCGCTCCTATGCCTTCAAAAAGGGCACCGCTCTAGTTCCCACCTTCGTCGCGATGGCTGTGGTGAGTGTGCTGGAAAGCCACTTCAAAGATCTGCTCGACTATCAGTTCACTGCCAAGCTGGAAGACGACCTCGATGAGATTTCCAGAGGCACTGCGCTGAACAAAGAGTATCTGCAGGAGTTTTACTTCGGCGGGGAGGGCGGCGAGTTTACTGGGCTGAAAGACCTGGTGGCTTCCGGCGAACAGAGCATCGACCCCCGGGTTGCCTGCCGTTTCGTACCCGAAAATCGGCCGGAAACTGCAGCCTACGAAGTCCGCATTGGCAAATATGGTCCCTTCCTTACCGATGGCGAGCGTCGCGCCAGCTTGCCAGAAGACATGTCCCCCGACGAGTTGACCGCCGAACGCGCAGAAGAGCTGTTGGGGAATGCAGGCCAGGATGACGAACCGATCGGCACGCATCCCCAAACCAGTGAGCCCGTGTATCTGAAGGCTGGTCGTTACGGTCCCTACATCCAGTTAGGCGAGGGCGGGGAAGACAAGAAGCCGAAGATGGCTTCCCTGTTGCCCGGTATGGCCAAAGAGTCCGTTACGCTGGAGCAGGCCGTAGCGCTTCTTTCTCTGCCACGCAGTCTCGGCGCGCACCCGGAAAATGGCGAAGAGGTGATTGCCAGCAATGGGCGCTATGGTCCCTTCGTGAAATCTGGCGCAGAAACGCGTTCGATACCCCTCGACCGCCTTTCGCCGCTGACCATTACCCTCGAAGAAGCTGTGGGACTGCTGAAAGAGCCAAAGTACGGCGGACGCGCCAGTTCCAAACCCGCGCCGATTGCCGAACTGGGTGAATCCCCTGAAACTGGCAAGAAGATTATCGTGATGACCGGTCGTTTCGGTCCTTACGTTACCGACGGCGAAGTGAATGCCACCATCCCACGTGGCACGCAGCCTGATGCGCTCACTATGGAGCAGGCGTTGCACCTGCTCGCGGAGCGTGCTGCCCGTATCGCTGCCGACGGTGGCGTGAAGCGCGGTCGCAAGGGTGTGAAGAAGGCTGCGAAGAAGGCCCCCGCCAAGAAAGCTACGGCGAAGAAAGCAACCGCAAAGAAGGCGGCCAAGAAAGCAGAGGCTGTTGCCGAAGTGTAGCTTTCGTGGTTTTGTACCCCTGCGATCTACTTGCAGTGACGCGAATCCGATCCTGAAAATGCCCCGGTTTAGGCCGGGGCGTTTTTCGTTGGGTCCGCTTCTTTGTCTCCTCGTTGGACCTGTCTCTTCCCTCGCTGCAGCTTTCCGTTCAGCGCCACGAATCCCCTCTTAGGCGGGCTCCATACAGTTTTGTGCAATAGGGCTGAACAAAACTAAAACAATCGTAACTTTCCTGACATCTGTTGCTAAAAAATATTGACCAGAATAAACAGCTGAAATAGAATCGCCCCAACTCCATAACTCCATCGAGAGTAGTTGATGCTTTGGTGAAGAAAGGTTCGGGTCTCCATGTATTGGATTCGCAATCTAACACTGCTATTTGCGCTGATCGCCAGCGCCTTCGCACAAGACTTCCGGGCTACCCTTACAGGGCAAATCACAGATCCCTCTGGCTCTGTTGTCGCGGGAGCCATCGTACGCGCCTTGCACCTCGATACAAATGCAGCCTCCGAAACGCAGACCAACGAGTCTGGCCGGTATTCCATCCCCTTCCTGACCCCCGGGAAATATCAAGTAACGATTGAAGCCACGGGTTTCAAAAAGGTCGTCCGCGATAACGTCGAATTGCAGATCAATTCCCGCGCCGCTTTGGATGCCACTCTTGAGGTGGGCAGCGTCGCCGATTCCGTGACGGTTTCGACGCAGATGTCCCTCCTGGAAACGGAAACCGCATCGCGTGGCGGCACCGTGGATAATAAGTTGCTCGCCACCGTGCCGAATGCCGGACGCAATATCAACCAGCTCGCTTTCGCGATGCCTGGTGTGTATAAGCCATCTAAATCCCAGGGCAACGCCTTCACCCTGGACGATCTGGCCAACTCCCGGCCATCCATCAGTGGCTCTGCTGCGGGAACGGGTGGTTCTGAGAACAACAACGACATTTTGATTGACGGCACCAGCGACGCCACCGGTGGTCGCGGCGTCATCATGATTCCAGCGCTGGAGTCCGTGCAAGAGTTTCGCGTGCTCACCAACATCTACGACGCGCAGTACGGACGCACCGGTGGCGGCATCATCAGCAGCACCACAAAGTCTGGCAGCAACGAGTTCCACGGCGCGGTCTTTAACCGCCGCTATGACAATCGACTCAATGCCAATACTTACTCAAACAATGCTAATCGCGTCGAGCGGCCCGATCTGATTCAAAACAACTATGGCTTTCAAACCAATGGTCCCATCTGGATTCCCAAATTGTTCGATGGTCGTAACAAGCTGTTCTATATGTTGAGCTACGACAGTTATCCGCAGTCTAGCCAGTATTCCACCCAGTACACCGTTCCTTTGCCTGAAATGAAGCGGGGCGACTTCAGTAATCTGTTGGCCAATGATGGTCGTCCGATTCTAATCTATGATCCGCTCACCACCACGGTCGGCCCTGACGGAGTATTTGGACGAACTCCTTTTGCTGGCAATGTGATTCCGCAGAGCCGTATCAACGCGGTAGGCCAGAATCTGGCCAGCTTCTATCCTGACCCCAACCAGCCTGGGACTGGCCGTTCACAAACCAACAATTACTACACGGTCAGTCCCAACACCCGTTCCTTGTGGCAGTGGATGGGGCGCTTGGATTATCGCCACAGCGACCGGAACATCTTCTTCGGGCGCTACGGCGAAACGGACATGAACCGTTGCTGCGACCGCAGCTTCCCTGAAGGGAGCCCTGCGGAAACTAGCACCATTCTGCCTCGCGGACGCCGTGGTCGCACCATGACCCTCGATTGGTCATCTGTGCTCTCGCCCAGCATGACGTTGAACGTACGTGCCGGTTTCTCTCGCCTGGAGAATGTATTTGGCAATTCGCAAACGACTTCTTTCAATCCAGAACAACTTGGCATGCCCGCCTCGCTAGTCTCCCAGTTCTCTAGGGCGCAGTTTCCGGTGGTGACTGCCGGGGCCTATAAGAATATGGGTGCGCAGCCATCGAATACCGCCGATGATACGTACACGCTGGGCGCAACTTTTGGCAAGGTCACGGGTACACACGTTATGAAATACGGCATTGAGTTGCGGGAGTACCGAGCCACAAACCTGGCTTTCGGCGCTGCCAGCGGATCTTATGCCTTCACCAAACTTTGGTCGCAGAACAATCCAATCCAGGCGGATATCTACTCGGGCAACGAAATTGCCAGCATGTTGTTGGGGCATCCGGCGTCAGGCAGCGTCGTTATTCCGATTACTCCGGCCTATCAGGGCCGGTACTATGCGCTCTTTGCTCAGGACGACTGGAAGATCACCCGTCAGCTCACGCTGAACCTTGGCCTTCGCTGGGACTATGAAACTCCAGTGCGGGAACGTTACAACCGCCAGGTGCGCGGTTATGCCTTTGACCAGGCTAGCCCCATCGCGGCTCAAGCCAAGAATGCTGCTGGCGTTGAAAACTGCCCTGCCTGCAGCAATCTGATGGGTGGCTTACTTTACGCTGGCGACAGCGGCAGTGACCGTTACGCCTTTAATCCAGATCGAAACAACGTGCAGATTCGCCTCGGCGCTGCCTACTCCGTGAACTCCAAGACGATTCTTCGTGGTGGCTTCGGTATCTTCTCCCTGGGGCAGTGGGCGCTTGGTGGCAGCAACGGCTTTAGCCGCAACACGCAAATGGTCACTACCATTGACACGATAACGCCCTCTGGCTCCATCACGACGCCGTTTCCCCAGGTGCTACAGCCTGTCGGGTCTTCTCTTGGCCTTGCGACGGATTTGGGAATCGGCACGTCGTTCAACTACCTCGACCGCCATCTCCCACTTTCCACTCAGTACTCCTTCGGTGTCCAGCGTGACATCGGTTGGGGAGTCATGGTGGACGCCTCCTATGTGGGTAACGTCACCAATGGTTTACCTGTCAGCGCGAACATGAATTTCATTCCGGCGTCCCAATTGGGTCAGTCAGCCAACTACTACACAGACGCGGTCACTAATCCGCTCCGAGGTTTGCTTCCCAACAACAATGCGCTCAACGGCCCCACGGTTCCTCGCCAGGCTCTGATGACCGCCTACCCGCAGTATTCCGGTCTGACCGTGCATAATCTCCCCGCGGGGAAGAATCGATACGACGCCTTGCAGGTTGCCATTAGCAAACGCTTTGCTGCGGGGCTCACCTTCCAGGTGAACTACATGAAGACCAAGACGCTGGAACAACTGACCCTGCTCAATGCTCAGGATCTCAACCTGACAGACATGGAAAACTCGCCTCTCGAAAAGCGTCTTTCCATCTTTGATGTTCCGCAGAAGCTCTCGTTGCTTGGTTCCTATGACCTTCCAATCGGTAAGGGCCGTCCTTTCCTGAATGGAATGCACCCCATCGTGAATGGGTTCCTGGGCAACTGGACCATCGGGTGGAACGCGACGATGCAAAGTGGTTTCCCCATCGACTTCCCGAATGCCGCCCCCGTCGAAGCTCGCAGTGCCAAGCTGCCAGCCAGTGAACGTACGCTTAACCGTTGGTACGATACGTCCATATTCCCGAATCGGGCTCTGCCTGCATTCACTCTTCGCAACTTCCCCACGCGTTTCCCCGACGTGCGCTTTATGGGCGTGCACAACTACGACTTCTCGCTGCAGAAGGAGATACCGATTAAGGAGCGTGTGCGCATCCAGGTACGTGCCGACATGATCAACTCCATGAATCGGCCCTTTTTCACCGATGTCGTCGCAGCACAGAATGTCGCGGCCACCACGTTGGGGCAGATTAGCCCATCGCAGAACAATGAGCCGCGGTCGATCTTCATCGAGACGCGCCTCACGTTCTAGTTCCTTCCTTTGCTTGGCGGGCTGCGGAAGATAGGGCTTATCCCAATCTTCCGCAGCCCGCCATCTTTTGGTCTTGTCATGCCTCATATCTTCAAAAAACTCACTCTTCTTCTTTTTCTCTGTGCAGTCACGGGGTTTGCCGCTGAGTATCGAGGTGCACTTATCATTACGGGAGCCCGTGCTACGGTGATCGAAAAACGAGTGGCCACCCTGCTTGCGGAAAGAATTGCGGAGCCTTCCGGTCTCCCTGCTCGCGTGGCGGAACAGCCCACCTCTTCGGAGCCGGGACAACTACGGATTTTGCTCGGAATCCCTGCCAATCATGCGCACCTACAACGGGAGATGGCCGCTCTCCGCATGCCTCCACTCACCGAACTTGCCCCCGGCCCGGAAGGCTTCCTGCTGCAAACCGTGGGTAAGGATAGTGGCCTCCAACTGCTGGCCGCGGGTATTGACGAGAGAGGCGTACTCTATGCCGCTGGCGAAATTCTGCGCCGCATGGAGATCGGCGAAAGTTCCTTCCAGTTTCCCGACACACTGACAGTCCGCACCGCGCCTGCCTTCGAAATCAGGGGCACCCAGTTCGGGCAAAGCGGCGTCGCGCTCACCAAGGGAAAGGTGCGCAAATGGACGGACGCCGAGTTGCGCCATGCCATTCTCGATTTCGCGCTCGCTGGTCTGAATACCATTGAGGTTCACGAGCAATCCGGCGCTAACGACGTGCGCTATCGGGTAGCTCAGGAGTTTGGGCTCAAGACGCTGATTCACGACAATCCAAACCTCGGCAGTGGTCCGCCGGAATGGCAGGCCTCCGAATCCATTGGACGCCAGAACTATCTTTGCCCCTCTGTGCCCGAAGCCCGCGAGGCCTTGTTGAAGCGTGCGGAAGAACGTTATAGCAAACTGCCATCGGTGGATTTCGTCCGCTTCGCCGGTGGCGACGGTGGTGGCTGTGAGTGTGATCGCTGCAAGCCCTATGGCCGCGCCTTTATCCACCTTACGGAAGACATGGCGGCCATCATCCGCAAATATCATCCCTTCACACAGTTCTTCATCACCAACCAGAAGTTCGATAACGACGACGACATCGCGATCTTTCAATACCTACGGGAAAAGCCGCGTACCTGGCTGCGGGCCTTCGCCTATGGACCCGGTTCCGACGCCATGAGCTGGCAGCCCGGCCATCGGCAGACGCACCGCATGGATCTGTTCCGCTATCCCGGCTTCGGTCCTTTTGATCGCTATCTGAAAGAGATCCTGCATCAGCTGCCACCCCAGCAGGACATCGTTTTCTTCAATGAACTGACGCATTGGCGCTATTCCCAAAACGGCTTTGCGCAGGCGCCGCCGCGTGCCGACCGCAACGGCGACCGTCCGCCGCACTGGAACCATTTCATCTACGAACGCCAGCCAGACCGCGCGCTGACCATGGTCTATGACCGCCTATCGTTCTTTGCGTGGCCACGCTACTTCCACTGGCTCTTCGAAGAAACCATGCGTTATGGCATCGGCGACGTCACCCATTCCAGTGGAACGCACGACCACTTCAACCAGTGGATGTGGCAACGTCTGTTGTGGGCGCCGCAGACGAGTCTTGATGACGCCGTAAACGAGTACGCCCGCAATTGGTTTGGCCCCGAAGCCGCGCCGGATATGGCGAAAGCACTCTTCGAACTCGAAGCCTATCTGGTGGAGAACCCGAAAGAACCCATCACGAAAAAAGTGGGCATCCAACGCTATTACAACCTGGTGCGCGCGGCTGGACATAAAATGTCACCCACGCGCATGAAGGGCAACTGGCTGTGGCGGGAGTACATGCAGAAAGCTGCCATCGACCGCTACGTACAGTTACGCGTAATCCAGCAGGTAGCGATTCAGGATCGCATCGAAAAGGCGCTGGCTGCTTCGTCCACAAATGCCGCGATCGACACCGCGCTGGCTTCGCTGGCGGCGCTTCCCGAGACCTCGCAGATGGCGCAACTCCGTGAGCAGGCCGGGCGTTTGGGTGAGGAAAGTAACCAGCTCTTCGGCGTTCGCAGTGAGGGCTATTACAATCTGCAGCACGACTTCTTAGGATTGGGATGGCTGAAACGCCAATTGACGCGTGCAAGGGCCGCGCAGGGTAGGGAACGCACTGACCTGCTCCGCATGATCGTGGCTTACGAAGATCCCGGCGAGGGCGGGTTCTTCGATGACGGCGGCTCTCTGACGCGTTCCCCGAATATCGTCCACGGGTATCCTTACGACTTCGGACAGCCTTTCGTCTCGGAAATGCTTTCCGAAGAGAATCGCCCCACCCAACGCAACATGCACTTCACACAGGATGAAGATAAAGGCGTCGTCTTGCACTACAAGGGGCTGGACCCGAAGGCCTCCTGGCGCATACGCTTCACTCTGGTACGTCCTTGGTATCAGGATCGTTATCGAGAGCGCATGAACCAGCACACGCAGACGATCTATGCGGGAGACCAAGTGCTGGCCAAAGATGTGGAAGTCCCCGAACGAATGAGCGATTTCTTTACCTACGACATCCCACCGCAGGCCATTAAGAATGGAGAGTTGGTAATTCGCTTCGACCGCGCTGGGGACGTTGCCCGTGGAGATCGTGTGTCACGGGAAGTATGGCGCAACAGTGGCGGTTGGGGAACCATCGTCGCGGAAGCCTGGCTGATGAAGAAATAGGGCGCGTTGGATATGGCGCACTCGTGGAAAACCACGAGACTACATGGGGCCGGGTGAGCACAGGCAGTATCAGAAATGCTGCTTCAGCTTCACCCAGCTATCTTCCAGGCTCTCGGGAATCACGCGAGTCTCGCCTACCACGGTCATGAAATTCGCGTCGCCGGGCCAGCGGGGCAGGGCATGAAAGTGAAGGTGGGCCGCAATTCCGGCTCCCGCGCATTCGCCCAGATTTAGGCCCATATTGATGCCACCCGGGTTATACGCAGCGCGCAAGGCCTGTTCGGACCGCTGCAAATAAAGCATCAGCTCATTCAGGACCGGTGCTTCCAGGCTGGATAGGTCGGGGACGTGCTGGTAAGGAACCACCATCAGGTGGCCGCCTGTGTAGGGAAAGCGATTCAGGACAACGTAGACGTGCTCGCCACGGGCCAGTACGAAATGTTCCGCATCGGCGTCTCCGGCCTCGCCCATCGCACAAAAGATACAGCCCGTGGGTCGGTCTTGACGAGTGACGTAACGGTAACGCCACGGGCTCCAGAGTGTGTCCAAAGCAGTCTCGTCCGCGCTATTCGTCGAAATCAGACTCGGAGTCGCTATCGCTTACGTCGGGGTCGTGGCCGCCGTTCACAAGGTCTTTCAGTTCCTTGCTGGGCTTGAAGTAGGGAATGCGCTTGGCTGGGACATCCACGCGGGTGCCCGTCTTCGGGTTGCGTCCCACGCGGGGCTGTCGCTGCCGCGTACGGAAGCTTCCGAAGCCGCGGATCTCAATCTTTTCGCCCTGGTGCAGAGACCGTACCACGCTGTCGAAGATCGTCTCCACGATGATCTCCGAATCCTTGCGCGTCATCTCTACCACTCGCGCTACTTCATCAATTAAGTCCGCTTTTGTCATGCACCTGTCTCCCGCCGAATCAGGAACTTACCCAGTATTTCGAGCGCTTTATCCACCTTACCACGGGTTTACAAAACGTGAATTACTCTTCGCCCTCTAGAGTAGCGCGAAGGGCATCCCCGAGGCTCGCCGTGGAGCCATCGGGATGCGATTCCTGCTTCGGTTCTGGAGAGTCATCGGAGCCGTTGGGCTCGTCCTCTTCCTCCACGTCGCGGAGGCTGAGGCCGATGCGGCGCTCTTCCTGCTGCAACTTGATCACGCGGAATTTCCGTGTGACGCCCACCGCCATACCCGGCCCACTCTGCGCGGCATGCACTTCTGGCGGAATCTCCGAGTTGTGGCACAGGCCTTCCACGTTGGGCAGCAGTTCCACGAAATAGCCGAAGTTGGCTTCGCGAACCACGGTGCCTTCCACAAGATCGCCTAGCTTGGTGTTCTGGAAAAATGTTTCCCAGGCGTCAGGCTGCAACTGCTTCACGCCCAACGAAAGGCGTCGGTTCTGCGAGTCAATGTTCAGAATGACCGCTTGCACCAATTGACCCTTCTTTACCACTTCCGACGGGTGCTTCACCCGCTTGGTCCAGGAAAGATCGGAAATGTGCACCAAGCCGTCGATGCCTTCTTCAATTTCCAGGAATGCGCCAAAGTCTGAAAGTTTGCGTACGCGACCTTCCACGACAGAGCCGACACTGTAGCGGCTATCGATCGTGGTCCACGGGTCCGGTTCCAGTTGCTTTACGCCGAGCGAGATGCGGCATTGCTGCGTATCCACAGCCAAGACCACCGCCTCGATCTGGTCGCCGACTTTCATCACCCGGGATGGGTGCTTCATGCGGCGAGACCAAGTCATTTCGGAAATGTGGACCAGACCTTCCACGCCTGGTTCCAGTTCCACGAAAGAGCCATAGTCCGTCACGCTGACAACGGTTCCTACAACCCGATAGTTGATGGGGTAGCGTTCGACCACGGTTTCCCAAGGGTCAGACACCAACTGCTTCATGCCGAGCGACACGCGTTCGTGTTCGGGATCGAATTTCAGCACACGGACAGTGACTTCCTGGCCTTCCTTCAGTACGTCGGATGGCTTTCCGATGCGGCCGTAGGAAATATCACTAACGTGCAACAGACCATCCAAGCCGCCCAAATCAATGAACGCGCCGTAGTCCGCAAGGCTCTTCACTACACCCGTCACCACTGAGCCTTCGGCCAAGTTGGAAAGGGTCTGTTCTTTACGGGAGCCAATTTCGCGCTCAACGATGGCCCGGCGGGACACCACCACGTTGGAGCGGCGCCGGTTCATCTTCAGAATCTTGACGGGAATATCCTGGCCCACGAACTGATCGAGATTCTGGACAGGACGAATATCGATGTGCGACGCAGGCATAAATGCCTTCATGCCGACATCGACTGTCAGGCCACCCTTGGTGCGGGATAGCACGCGGCCCAGAACCGGAAGATCGTCCTTGTAGGCTTTTTCCAGGTTGTCCCAGGCCAGCAATTTGCCAACACGCTCGTGGGATAACGGAATGTAGCCTTCTCGCGCAAAATCAGCGCGGCCGGTTGCGATCACGTCCAGCTGGTCGCCCACGCTGACGCGGATCTGTCCGCTCTCGTCCATCACCTGTTCGATGGGGACGGCGCCTTCTGCCTTCTGTCCCACGTCCACGATGACTTCGGCTTCCCGTATCTCTAATACGCGGCCGTGAATTACCTCGCCTTCTCGCAACCCGTCGGGGTTCGAGTAGTCGTCGAGGAGTTGTTCCATCGTGGCCTGGGGGAGCTCGTCGGCGAACTCGCGGGAGATTTCCTCTTCGGGAAGAGCCGTGTTCTCGTCGGCCGGTTGTGGGGTTCCTGGTGCCAGATCGCGATCTTCGGTGTTCATGTTCTCGATCTCTAGGGGAGCCGTGCTCTGCTCAACACTTTGGTGGTTTTCTGTCAGAATCGCTCACTTCCTACACCCTGTTCGAAAACAGTGGCCCAAGGAGTGTTTCATGTGGCAATCCTAAGCTGGACAACCGTTGCCAATTGCGGGGGGATGAGTGCGAAACGCCGGTCCTAACCTACTAGCAGAACTATAGCCAAGGGTCAATGCCATGTCAACCGAGGCAATATTCCTGCATGGAGATCTCGTTTCTCATTCCCTGCCTGTGATAATTATGTGGCTTCCCCAGAGAACAAGACGCTCAGAATGGCGTTGCGGTAACTCATTGGGTAAGATTTGGTCGCATCAACCGCATTGATTGCGGAGGTCTATATTGCAGACGATTGTCCCTGAAAATGCTCCTGAAAACGTGGTGCTCAAGCCGATTACGTGGCCACATTTTGATCCTCAGCCGATAATTTCCGAAATCACCTGTGAAGAATTGGAACAGCGTATAGAAAGACTACGCATCGCTATGCGTGAGCGTGGTCTTACACATCTTCTGATCTATGGAGATCGTGAACACTTTGCCAATCTAATGTGGGCTTGTCACCTCGACCCGCGTTTTGAAGAGGCACTTTTGGTGGTGCGTGCCGATGCTGCTGGCGATTCCACTGCGCCTCTACTGTTGGTCGGCAACGAATGCCAAAGCTACCTCCCGGTGAGCCCGTTGTTTCGATCAGGCAAGCTGCGTACGGAACGTTACCAGACGTTCTCGCTACTCGACCAGCCTCGCAATGCCTCCCGGTCGTTGCAGACCATCCTTGGCGATGAAGGTATTTCCGCCGGTGATCGCGTAGGTTGTGTGGGCTTCAAATACTACGAAAGTGAGTTCGCTCTGGATCTGCCTGCTTATCTCGTCGATGCTCTCCGTCAGATCGTGGGAGCCGATCAGGTGGTTTCCGCAACCGATCTGTTTCTCCATCCCGCATATGGCTTTCGCACGCGCTGCTCCGCTTGGGAGATCGCTTATTTTGAAGCGAGCAACTGGAAGGCCTCGGAGGCCATGCGTCGAGTCATCTTCGCGGTTAAAGAAGGAATAGCGGATGGAGATCTGCTGAACGAGGTCCATTACGACGGCACTCCGCTAAGTTGCCATATGACCTGCAAGACGGGGCCGAATCGCATTAGCTTGGCCAGCCCGCGAGGCGACTTGGTGCAGAAGGGTTACCCCTGGTCAGCCAACATCGCATTCTGGGGCAGTAACGTCTGCCGTGCTGGTTGGGTGGCCCATGATGAAAGCGACCTGCCGCAGCATGCCCACGGGTATCTGCAACACTTTGCTAAACCCTACTACGCTGCCATGGCCGCATGGTTGCAAAGTCTGCGTATCGGAATTGCGGGCGCGGAAATCTATGAGATGGTCCATGCTCGTTTGCCCTTCGAGACCTTTGGCATCTTCCTGAATCCCGGCCATCTTATCCACTACGACGAGTGGACCAGCAGTCCGATATTCCAGGGCTCCACGATTCCTATCGCCTCTGGCATGGTCTTCCAAAGCGACATCATTCCTTCTTCGAAGCAGTATTTCTCCTCCCGAATGGAAGAGGGGTATGTCGTGGCCGATGCCGCGTTGCAGGCGGAAATCCAAACCCGTTTCCCGGGTTGTTTCTCGCGGTGCATGTCGCGTCGCCAGTTCATGGCACAGACTCTGGGAATCGCTCTGCCTGCGGAAGTGTTGCCCCTGTCGAATATATGCGGCATCGTGGCGCCCTTCGTTCTGAATCCGCAGCAGGTGTTGGCCCTCGGCTAGGTCGAGGGAAAATGCGTCCATTGAAGCGCCCCGTGTCCCGTGACCGCGTGAGGGAAAAGTCGCCCGTCGCTACGTCTTGACGACAGGCCGCATACAATGTTCACAGTATGTCCAAGACCCCGTTGGATTGGCTTGATGCGGGAGACGAGTCCCATTACCTCGTTCATTCTTCCGTGCCCGTAGCGCCAGGGAAATTGCCCCTGACGCCGGAGATGCTCACCGATGGCCCATCGGGAAACATCTTCGCGATGGCGCTGAATGTCGGCATGGGCTGGCAGCCCACGCAGTTGGTCGGCAAAGAGGTGCTGCTGCTTTCCACGCACGGCGGCATTCGTGCGGAAGATGGCTCCCCCATTGCCCTCGGCTACCATACCGGCCATTGGGAAGTGAACCTTCTGGTGCAGGCTGCCGCGGAAGAGCTGAAGCGCCGCTACGCCATTCCCTATGCGGGCTTTGTCACGGACCCCTGCGATGGGCGTATGCAGGGCACTGTTGGTATGTTCGATAGTCTGCCTTATCGGAATGACGCCGCAACCGTATTCCGGCGTCTCATTCGTAGTTTGCCCACACGCCACGGTGTCATCGGCGTGGCCACCTGCGATAAGGGCTTGCCCGCCATGATGATGGCCCTGGCTGGGGAGAAACGTTACTCCAGCATCATGGTGCCGGGTGGAGTCAGTCTACTGCCTGAAGTTGGCGAAGATGCCGGCAAGGTGCAGAGCGTAGGCGCTCGTTACTCGCACGGTGAGATGACATTGGAACAGGCGCAGGAAGCGGGCTGTACCGCTTGTGCATCTCCTGGAGGCGGCTGTCAGTTTCTGGGCACCGCCGCCACCGCCCAGGTCGTGGGTGAAGGGCTGGGCATGTGTCTGCCGCACGCGGCCTTAGCGCCTTCCGGCCATCCCATCTGGCTGAGCGCCGCCACGCGTTCCGCGCAAGTGCTGCTGCACCTGATCGATCGCGGCATCACGATGGGCCATATCCTCACCGATGGCGCCGTGCGCAATGCACTCACCGTCCATGCTGCTTTCGGTGGCTCCACCAATCTGGTGATGCATCTTCCCGCCATTGCCTATCACGCCGGTCTACGACGTCCTAGTGTGGAAGATTGGGCCAGCATCAACCGCAAGGTGCCCCGTCTGGTCGATGCGCTTCCCAACGGTCCCACGTTCCACCCCACCGTGCGCGTATTCCAGGCGGGCGGTGTCCCCGAGGTGATGCTGCATCTGCGCCGGGAAGGCCTGCTGGAATTGGGCGTCATGACCGCCAGCGGTCTCACTTTAGGCGAGACTCTGGATTGGTGGGAGCATTCCGAACGTCGCGCCAAGCTGCGGGAAGGGTTGTTGCAACGCGAAGGTGTTCACCCGGATGACGTCATCATGTCTCCCGAACAAGCTGCGGCGAAGGGTCTGACCTCTACCGTGTGTTTCCCCGTGGGCAACCTGGCCCCGGGCGGTAGTGTCATCAAATCGACTTCCATTGACGCGGGTGTGGTCGACGCGGATGGCGTCTATCGTAAACGTGGTCCCGCGAAGGTATTCACCGTTGAGAAGGACGCGATTCAAGCCGTCAAAGGGCGTGGACCCAAACCTCTGAAGCCCGGTGACATCCTGGTGCTCTGCTGCCGAGGGCCCATGGGCAGCGGCATGGAAGAGATCTATCAGATCACCTCCGCCCTGAAGCATCTTTCCTTCGGCAAGCAGATCGCCGTTATCACCGATGCCCGTTTTAGTGGTGTCTCCACTGGAGCGTGCATCGGCCACGTCACCCCAGAGGCACTGGCCGGCGGCCCGTTGGGGAAGGTACGCGACGGGGACATCATCGAAATCGTCGTTGATCGAAACCGTCTGGAGGGAAGCATCAATTTGATCGGGGAGCCTGGCGGCCCCCTTAGCCTGTCGGAGGGTGCTCGCTTGCTTGCCGAACGCGACCCGAACCCCGCGTTGAGAGAAGACCAGGATTTGCCCGCCGATACCCGCCTGTGGGCTGCACTGCAATCCGTCAGCGGAGGCACTTGGGGCGGATCGGTTTATGATGTCGACCGCATCATCGATGTGCTGCAGGCGGGGCTCCGCGCGAAAGGAGAGCTGTGATTCCACGGCGTCGCATTTGGTGCGTGGGATCCCTCCTTGCGTCTTGGTCCGCCGTAGCTGCTCTCGCTGCCGCCGGAGGTCAGCGTGGCTTAGGCCCTTCCGACTCTTCTACTGGATCAAGCCCAGGGCGAACGACTTCGGGTTCAATGTCCCGTCCACAGTCCGAAAAGCCGCAGCCTGCGGACTATCTGATTGAGGTCCACAAACGGCAGCGGCAACTCGCCTTGTTCGAAAACGGCCAGCTTCGCTATACCTTCCGCGTTGCCTTGGGTTTTGATCCCCAGGGCGCCAAGCAGTGGCAAGGCGACGGGCGTACCCCAGAGGGAGAGTTCCGCACCCTGCTCAAGAACCCGAAAAGTAAGTTCTACCGTTCCGTGCTGATCAACTATCCCTTATCCTTCGATGCAGAACGCGCCTTTGCCGCATCCCGCATCGACAAAGCAGCCCGCGATCAGATTCTGCGAGCACACGAGCGTGGCGGCATTCCCTCGCAGGCCACTGCTCTTGGCGGCGATATCTATATCCATGGCGGAGGTAGCAGCCAGGACTGGACTGCCGGGTGCATCGCTCTCGACAACCGCGACATGGACCTGATCTTCGCCCTACCTGTTGGTGTTCGGGTGCGTATCCACCCATAAGGTGGATGATCTCGAATGAGACGAATTGAGCGGCTTTTATTGACAGGGGGCCCCGCAATTCCATAGCCTGACCTCAAGTTGACCATAAAACGTTTTGGCCTTTGGGCAGGTCTTGCCTCGTTCGTCCTGCTACTTATCCTTCCCACGCCGGAAGGTCTTTCTCCTATTGGGATGCGAATGGCTGCTGTCGCCGCATTGATGGCGATCTGGTGGCTGACGGAGGCGGCATCCATTGCCGTTACCTCGCTATTGCCCTTGGCTCTGTTCCCCTTGCTGGGGATCATGAAGAGCGCCGACGTGGCCGAAAACTACGCCAACCACCTCGTGTATCTCTACATAGGTGGTTTCATCATTGCCCTGGCCATGGAAAAGTGGGATCTCCACAAGCGTATTGCCTTACTGACTATTCGGAGAGTCGGCACAAGACCAGATCGCCTGGTTCTGGGGTTCATGGCGACTACCGCCTTCCTTTCCATGTGGATTTCCAATACAGCCACCACCATGATGTTCTTGCCTGTCGCCATGGCCGTTGTCAGCCAATTGTCGCTGTCGGCAACTATTTCTGGTGTGCGCTCTGAAGAGACGCCATTGCTCGTGAAACGCAGCTTTGGCTCTGTATTGCTGATGGGCGTAGCCTATGCCGCGAGCATTGGCGGTGTGGGCACCATGATTGGGTCCCCCACCAACGTCGCCTTTCTTGGCTTTGCTGTGCAGCGTTTCCCGGACTTGCGACCGATCTCGTTTCTGGATTGGATGTTGATCGGTACCCCGTTGGTCATCTTGTTCATTCCCATCAGTTGGTGGTACCTTTGCCGCTTCGGCTCCGCGGTGCCTCTGTCGCGCATTAGCTTCAAAACCAGCCATTCCATCATCGATGGGGAGTTGGAAGCGCTGGGGCCTATGAAGCCTGAAGAAAAGCGTGTTCTGATCGTGTCCTGCTTGACGGCGCTGTTGTGGATTTTTCGAGAAGATATCGTTTTGGGTTCGTTTCGTATTCCGGGCTGGAGCGGTCTGATGCCCTTTCCCGCCTTCATTCACGACACTACCGTCGCCATGGCGTTGGCGTTGCTGCTATGTGTATGGCCAGCCAGTCGTGCGAATGGTGCTGCTGACGGTGATGCGCCGTCTACGCTGATTGACTGGGCCTTCATCCAAAAAGGAATTCCGTGGGGTGTGGTTCTGCTTTTCGGTGGCGGCTTCGCGCTTGCTGAAGGCCTGGATAGCTCAGGTTTGGCGGAATGGATTGGTCAGGGAATCAGCCTCTTCCGTGGCATGCCGGTCTGGGTGCTATTTCCGATCGTTTGCCTGTTCGCGGTCACCATGACGGAGATGACGTCCAACGTGGCGACCGTTTTGATGATCATTCCAATTCTGGCCGAAGCCTCCACGCAACTGGGTGTGCACCCCTATCTGTTGATGATTCCAGCTACCATCATTTCTTCGTTTGCCTTTATGCTGCCCGTGGCCACACCTCCCAACGCAATCGTCTTTTCCAGCGGCTGGATCACCATCCCGCAGATGTTCCGGGCTGGCAGCGTGCTCGATCTCATTGCGCTCTTCATCACTCCGTTGCTGGTCTCCATTCTCGGCGCTTGGGTTTTGGGTATCGGCTAGCGTGTTCACGATCACCCGAGTGTAGAACTGAACTGGTGGCGTTCTCAGAGTTCTCTTCGGGCTTCTGTGCGACCCCCTTCGTCGTCCATGTGTTTTCCTCAGCTATCCGCTAGCTCGATGCGCCGACGGTGGGGCCGGTGGTCCTCCCGCGTCTGATGCGTTTCGGTCTGCTGCCAGCGTCTCGACAAGTCTGTTCAGCCGTCGTCATCTGCTCCGATAAAGGGAAAAGCCCACCGAGCCTAGGCTCGGTGGGCTTTTCTTGTAGTCTTCCGGTTGCTTTGAACGGAAGCCGTTGCGAACTAGACGCCGCGGCTCGCGTAGTACTCGGCAACGAGCATCGAGTTCAACTCGAAGGGCAGGTAGTCATGGCCGGGTGCGGAGATCAACTTCGCGCTCAGCTTGTCTTCGCCATTGCCCGAACCCGCGTACTCAAAGAACGGGGCGAGGGTCAAGCGGGGGCTTTCGAGCGAAGACAACACGCTGGTCATCTTCTTGCCCTTTTCGCTCAGGCTGACCGTGCTGCCAACCTTCACCAGCATGGAGCCGATGGAGGCGCGCTTTCCGTCCACGTGTACATGGCCGTGGGTAACCAACTGGCGGGCGGCGGGAATGCTGCGCGCCCAGCCCAGACGGAACACCAGGTTGTCGAGACGGCTCTCGAGCAGAGAGATCAGGGTGTCCACCCACGCTGTGGTGTCGCGGCCGCTGCGAGCCTTACGCACAAAGCGGCGCAACTGCTCTTCACGAATGACGTAGTTGAAGAGCAACTTCTGCTTTTCCTTCAACTGCAAGCCATAGCTGGAAACTTTCTTACGGCGTGCGTCCGGACCATGTACGCCAGGTCCGTAGGCGCGCTTTTCGAGGGCGCCCGCTCGGCCCAATCCAGGCAGTTCGAGGCCAAGGGCTCGCTGCACTTTCCATTTTGATCGACGATGTCCAAGCTTGTTCATGTGTATCTAAAATCCGATGACCCAGATCAGCGAGCGCACAAAAGTCGCCCCTGAAAATCCCTGGGGCCAATCTGTGATTGTCCTGTGGGTTACCTTTGCCACGCACGCCTCCCTTCATAAGATGGGCGGCAAGAAAGCGTACGGTGCAGCGGGAAACAGTCAGCCAGGCCGTTCCTAGCTCCGGGGAGCATTCGCAAGCTTCCGTCACGGAGACTCTGCCTAAGCGAAGTCTTTTAATCGGATGAAGGCGGCACGGGGTGCAATAGGGTGTGCCACTTACCTTGCGAACTACCGGCTCATCATAGGATAGCAGGAAAACAACGATTTGCCATGCCTGCGTAGCGGTCTGCGCAGCGGCCAAGGCGCTTATGTTCCCTCTGCGTTGCCGGACGCTCGTCTCGCAGTGAGGCGGACGGGGCATTTCGACGGATTTCGTAACAATAGCTGCGACTTCCGCGAAATCCTGCCGTCCTGCCCCAGATCGTTGGATCAGTCAAAGTACTCCGGTACAAAAACAGAAAGAGCCCGCTCGTTTGAGCGGGCTCTTTCTCTAGACAGTATATATAGTCGGCCTATGCGGCCTTCCGGCCTGGAATCGGCTGGTCCGCCTGAGCGACACGCAGCATGCTGGCAATGCCCAGCTTGTGTAGCAGTTTGATCTGCATCCAGGTGAAGTCTACTTCCCACCACACCAATCCGTGGCGCGCAGAGGTCGGATGCGCATGATGGTTGTTGTGCCAGCCTTCACCGAAGGTCAGAATGGCCACCCACCAGCTGTTCGTCGATAAGTCCTTGGTTTCAAAGCGGCGGTTACCGATCATGTGCGATGCCGAGTTCACCAGCCAGGTGCTGTGAAGCCCAAACACGATGCGGAAACAGAAGGCCCACAGGAATACGGACAATCCGCCGAAGGTTAGCAGCAAAACACCCAGAATCGTCAACGGTAGGTAGTGGTAGGTGTTCAGCCAGCGATAGAACGGGTCTCGGCCAAGATCCGGAGCATACCGCGCCATTCGGTTCGTGTCGTTGTGGCCAGCCTCACCCAGCAGAATCCAGCCCACGTGCGCCCACCAGGCTCCATCGTTGGGCGAATGCGGGTCGCCGTGCTCATCCGAATATTGATGATGCAAACGGTGCGTGGCTACCCAGAAGATCGGTCCGCCTTCGAGCGTCATCGACCCAAACACTGCCAGGCTGTACTCAATCCATTTCGGCACCTTGTACGAGCGGTGCGTGTGCAAACGGTGATACCCCATCCCAATGCCCCATCCAATGCACATCCAGTGCAAAACGGCGGCAAGAATCAGGCCTTCCCATGAAAAAAAGAAGAATGCGGCTACTGCACCAATATGAAACAACGTCAGAGCCACGGTCGTGATCCAGTTGATCTTGTGCGGATCACGAAGCTCGATTACTTCTGCGCTCTTGGTTGGGGTGTTGCCAGCAGCCTCTGATTCGGTGTGGTCCGATGGCTGCGGAGAGAGCTTTACAACATCTGTGGCCAAAACTACGACTCCTAACGGAAACTTGGACACCTTCACCTTAACGGATGAAAGTGCACGACATTGTAATCTTTGTGTAAGGGAGTCAAGCGACAGAAAATAAAACACTTACGCTCAAGGGTAAGATCTGGGTTTCTCTCTCGACGCCTGTCGTCGGACCTTCGGTGGGAGATTGTGGGCCCAGGGCGTGAAGGGAAGTGGCGAATCTATATAGTCAGGCAGTAAGGCGAAGAAAAAGAGATATTTCAGTTCTAAGGGTACTTAAAAGGATATGAGAAAGAGTTTGTGCAGTTTCGATCTGTTTATATAACAAACGAAACTCGTATTTCTGCTATGTCCAGCGGCGCGTCGGGAAAAAGCGGGAGGGGTCTATTGACAAGCTGCCGCAGCCTATAGAATCTGAAGGAGAACGCCGATATGAATCGTGCGTCGACAGTGTCGCGTTGTTAACGATCTGCAGTATCATAGGCGGATGTAACTGTTCGAAAGAAGGCTAGATAGTACTATAGCCCGATTGAGGATAGCGTTCCATCTTCTCAGGATGGTGCGGTTAGGCTGAAGCTGAGGCCCTTCCGGCAGCGGTAGGGTGTGGTGATAGAGCCTTCACATGGCGAAGTGATTGCGGCTGATTGATGAGCTCATTGAGGAAATGTGACTATTCCGCTAGTTTTCCGGTCAAGGAACCGATAGCAGCTCCATTGTGGAATCGCCGATTTTGATGAATGCAGGGATGGTGTTGGATGACACAGAGGGAAGGGGACTCTCTTCCACGAAAGAGAACGTTACCAAGTGAATCGTAACGTCTACTTTAGCTACATGGCAGAAGTCTGTCTGAGAGCATGATGCAGTTCGCGGTAGCTGGTTTTGCGACGGATCTGTTGCGGTCTAGCGTTTTTGAGTGACTGGACCCTTGATGAATCGTTTGCAGCGCCTCCAGGTAAGGAGAGGATGTGCCTATTCAGAGGAACGAACAAATCAACCATCCTGACGCGGAGTTTCGCGCTCCGGTCATCCTGATCCTGGAACCCGAGGAGAATCGCCGGGACCACCTTCTGGCCTGCTTGAGGAGTGAAGGCTACAACCTCATCACCACCTCCTCGGTTGCGGAGACATCAACGCTACTCGTCCAGCAGCGCATCGACCTGCTGATTGTTACCCAGGCCCTAGATATAAAAAGTGTGGAAAGCCTGCGCGAGGAGCTAAGGATGTTGCGCATGTTGCGCGACTTTCCTGTTCTCACCCTTGTCGATACCAACAGCCTGATGGATAGCCGGGTATCTCTCCATTTCCCCAATGAAGATTTCATTGAGGAACCCTTCCATCCGTTGAGCGTGCGCATGCGGGTTCGCCGACGGCTGCGAAAACGGCGCAGCTACGAAGTGCAAGATCAAACCGAGGCTGTTCTCATCACCTTGGCCCAAACGGTCGAGCATCGGGACCGCTATACCGGTGGCCACTGCCAGCGCCTGAGTCTTTACTCCGTTCTGCTCGGGTCGAATCTGCAGCTCTCTCAGGATGAACTGGTCGCTCTCTATCGCGGCGGCTTTCTGCACGACATCGGAAAAATCGCTATCCCTGACAGTGTGCTTCTGAAGCAGGGACCACTAACCCCGGAAGAACACTTCCTGATGCAGAGCCACACCGTGAAGGGGGAGGAAATCTGTAAGCCGATGCTCTCCCTTTCCCGTGTTCTGCCCATCATTCGGAACCACCATGAACGATGGGATGGCAGTGGTTACCCGGATGGCCTTTCCGGCGAATCTATCCCCCTGCTTGCCCGCATTCTCCAGATTGCGGATATTTTTGACGCCATCACGACCAAGCGTCCTTACAAATCGGCGCAAAGCCCCATCGAAGCCATGCGCATCCTGGATGAACAGGCGCGTTCCGGCCTGCTCGATGCCCGGCTGGTTGAGGCTTTCCTCAAAATTGCCGGATATCCCAACCTCTCCGTGCATGCGCGGCAAGATCAGGTTTTGCTGAGCCAGTCTTTGCGGAATTTGCGTAAAGTCCTTGCTGGTTCTTCGGCAAACTTCGAGTTACTCAATCTGCACCGGCCGAGCCAGGGGTCTATTTTCCATCAGCTCCGTATGGAAGCCGAATACTAAAAGCAAGTTCATCCGCGACCGAATGCCCACGCGCTAGTCGCACGGCGCGCACCCACGCCCGGTCCGATCATCGCGCCCTGTTTCCGCCATTGGAGCAAGCAGGGACCTTCTGCGTTTTCCGTTCCACACGCTCTGCATGGTCCGTGCTAGCCTGAGTTTTTTGGCCCGTTCTCTCCTCGCCGCCACGCAGACATTCGGCGTACCTGGCAGATGCTCGCGAAGACGCGTGCCCCCGTAGTTCACTCTGCCATCATCCGCGAATCTTATTCCGAGAGTTTTTGGGCTAAGGCGCACCGAAGCGTCTCTTGGATTTGGTTGCGCGCTGCTGGCTCCTTGCCCGCTACGCCTTACTTATTTGGTGCACTTTTGCGTCGCGAATGGGTCTCCGACGATTCAGGTGATTATTTATGAAATCGCTCCCATATCTGCTGTTGCTTGCTCTTTGCGTGGCTTTGCCGGGGTATTCCCAGCGCTGGAAGCCAGGGGACGATATTTTCCGGCAGTTGGATGAAGTCCTACCCACGCCGAATGAATACCGCACCGCATCGGGAGCTCCGGGGCATCGTTACTGGCAGCAGAAGGTCGACTACGACATCCAACTGGAATTGAACGACGAGACCCAGTCCATTCAGGGCAAGGAGACGATTGTCTACCACAATCAGTCACCTGATACGCTTACGTATCTTTGGTTGCAGCTTGACCAGAATCGCTTCAAACAGGACTCCCACGCCAAGCTAACCCAGAATGCGCCAAATCTGAAAGACAAGCCCAGCTTCGGTCAGGTGCGGAACCTGCTGGAAACAGACTTCGACGGCGGCCACAAGATCCTCTCCGTGAAGGAAGTGGGCGGCGGAGCATTGCGCCACGTGGTGCAAGACACGATGATGCGCGTGGATCTATCAAAGCCCTTACGCAGCGGAGAGACCGTTAGCTTTCAAATTGAGTGGCGATTCAACATCGTAGACGCGAAGAAGGTTGGCGCGCGCGGCGGCTTCGAGTTCTTCAAGGAAGATGGCAATTATATCTACGAGATCGCAACCTGGTTTCCCCGCATGTGCGCTTACACCGACTACGCCGGTTGGCAGCACAAGCAGTTCCTTGGAACAGGAGAATTTACTCTGGAGTTTGGGGACTACAAGGTGGCCATCACCGTGCCAAACGACCATATTGTCGGCGCCACCGGAATTCTGCAGAATCCCGATCAGGTTTTGACCGCCGCGCAGAAGCAGCGACTGCAGCAGGCCAGGACCGCTGAAAAGCCCGTGTTGATCGTGACGCAGGCCGAGGCCGAAGCGAACGAACGCAACAAGCCGACGGGCAAGAAAACCTGGGTTTTCCATGCGGAGAATGTTCGAGATTTCGCCTTTGCCAGCAGCCGCAAGTTCATCTGGGATGCCCAGGGACATGACGTCGAAGGCAACAAGGTGATGTCGATGTCCTACTACCCCAAAGAAGGGAATCCGCTTTGGGAACGGTATTCCACACGATCCATCATCCATACGTTGAACGTCTACTCCCGCTACAGCATTCGTTATCCCTACCCAGTGGCAATTTCGGTGAACGGTCCCGTCGGCGGCATGGAATATCCCATGATCTGCTTCAATGGCCCTCGACCAGAAAAGGATGGCACGTATTCGGACCGCACCAAGTACGGCCTGATCTCCGTCATCATCCATGAAGTGGGGCACAACTTCTTCCCCATGATCGTGAACTCCGACGAGCGCCAATGGACCTGGATGGATGAAGGTCTGAATACCTTCCTGCAGTATCTGACCGAACAGGAGTGGGAGGAAAAGTATCCCTCTCGGCGCGGCGAGCCCAAGGAAATTGTGGAATACATGGCCAGTCAGGACCAAGTACCCATCATGACGCAGTCCGATTCCATTTTGCGCCTCGGCCCGAACGCCTATGCCAAGCCAGCGACTGCGTTGAACATTTTGCGTGAAACCATTCTTGGGCGCGAACTCTTTGATTTTTCATTCCGCGAATATTCCCGCCGCTGGATGTTCAAACGTCCCGAACCCGCAGATTTCTTCCGCTCCATGGAGGACGCCAGCGGCGTTGACCTGGACTGGTTCTGGCGTGCCTGGTTCTACACCACCGACCACGTCGATATCAGTCTGGAGTCGGTAGATTGGTACACCATTGATACGCTGGATCCCGAAGTCGAAAAGACCAGGCAGAAACAGTTGCGGTCCGAAGAGCCGGAGACGCTCTCGCAGCGGCGCAATCAGAGCATACCCAAGTTCGCCGATCGGTATCCCGAGTTGCAGGACTTCTACAACAAGTTCGACAAGCTGGATATCACACCGAAAGATCGTGCAGACTACGAGCAGGCCATCAAAGATCTGGAAGCCGATGAGAAGGCATTGCTGAAGGCCAACGCCAACTTCTACGTGATGAAGTTCCAAAACCTTGGCGGCATACCGATGCCGATCATCCTCGATATCACCTATACCGACGGCGCGAAGCAGCAACTGCGTATCCCTGCGGAAATCTGGCGTTGGAACAAGGACGAGGTGACGAAGCTGCTTGTGTCCCCGAAGGAAGTTCAGTCCGTGGTGCTTGATCCCAATCTCGAAACAGCAGATAGCGACCTTACGAATAATTTCTGGCCGCCGCGCCCCGTGAAGACGCGGTTCCAGATCTTCAAAGACAAAAAGCAGAAGAACCCGATGCAGTTGCAGAAAGAAGCCGAGACAAAGCAGTAGGCATTCGACATCTGCTTCGCCCTTTGCGCAGTGCTGTTCATTGATTGAGTATGAAGACGCCTCGATCCACCCCGTGTATTGGAAGAGTGCCAGGACCCGATGCATGGTCGAGGCGTTTTTTTATTGCCAGCGCGCTATCGCTGTTTGCCTCTGGCGTCGCCCCAGCACACAAGTTCTTCTTCTCGAATACGCAGCTGGACTACAATCCGGAATCCGGTAATTTCGAGATTACGGTGCGTATGTTCGCGGAGGAGTTAGAAAAGGTATTGGGGATGCGTGCCAGTCGACGTATCGAGATTGATCGCAGTCCGGATGCCGAGCAACTTTCCTCTGCCTATCTTCGCGACGTACTCAAGCTGCGTGATGCAGACATGCGGGAACTACCCTTGACGTGGGTAGGGCTGGAAACCAAGGTCGATACGGTCTACTGCTATCTGGAAGCGAAGGCGCCGGCAACAGGCCTGCGGGACCTCGCGCTGCAACACACGATGTTCTTTGAGTTGCGTCGCGGGCAGGTGAATTTGGTCAGCTTTCGGGACCCGGTGAATGGCAGGCCGCGAGACTTGGTGTTCCGTGAAGGCGATCGCTATAAGGTTGTGATTTTCCCGGCCAGCGATGAGGATGCTCCACGGACCGCGCCCTAGTCCGGCAGCCATCTTTGGGTGATAGTCGCGCTCCGCTTTTCAACTCGCGGCTTCACCGTCTCACCCCGCGCTCTCCCACGCCTCCCTTCATGCGCTCCACCTGTACGCGGGTTGCCGGTAGTCCCCGGCTAGTCTAGATTAAGATCATGATGTTCACATCCGCATTCTTCCCGCTTCTCTAGCTGTCTAGTGCGTTTTAGCGCCTGTGCGCTTGGCAGATAAGCATCGCTAGCAGATTCGCTAGCGTAAGGGAGAGTGTGTAATGACTGGCAGAGCACATGTTGGCCTAACGCCACGCGAGGTCCAGACCTTCATTGACGACGGTTTCGTCAAACTAGAGAATGCCTTCAGTCCAGAAATGGCGAAGCAGTGCCGAGACCAACTTTGGACGGAGATCGGGCTGTCGCCGCATCATCCACAAACTTGGACGCAGCCAATCATCAGAGTCGCGTCCAACTCATCCCGTCCTTTTGTTGAAGCTGCGAATAGTTCGGCTCTCACCACGGCTTATGACCAGCTTGCTGGCGAGGGCCGCTGGTTGGCGCCTCAAGGACTGGGAACCTTTCCGATTAGATTTCCACATCCACAGAGTCCCGGTGACGATGGGTGGCACATCGATGCCAGCTTCGGTCTGGAATCGCCGCACTTTATGGATTGGCGTGTCAATATCAAGAGCAGCGGGCGGGCCCTGCTTATGCTTTTTCTGCTCTCGGATGTGGGAAATGATGATGCGCCCACTCGAGTTCGAGTGGGCTCCCACAAGACGATAGCTAGGCAATTATTGCCCTATGGTCCATGTGGCGCGACCCTTAGACAGATATCGATGGACGGCTTCGCGTCCACTGCCGATTGCCCCGTAGCCCTGGCGACCGGCTCAGCTGGTGATGTCTATCTTTGTCATCCTTTCTTGGTGCATGCGGCCCAGCCGCATCGCGGCAAGGAACCTCGATTCCTCGCTCAACCTCCTCTGATTCCGAAGGGGGACTTTGATCCGGAATTGCCGCCGTCTCCGGTTCAGATTGCCATTCGGATTGCCTGCGGACTCGCGTTTTAATCATCGCAAGCAAGCAAATTCCGAACTAGGTTCATATCTGCTTTTATTCTCCGAAAAACAGAAAGGCCACCTCCGAAGAGGTGGCCTTTCCTTGTGCTTTGCGAGCGAAGCGTGGACTAGTAGTCCATGCCGGGGCCGTGGCCGGGGCCAGCGGGGGCAGCAGGCTTCTCTTCAGGAATTTCGCTGATCAGCGCTTCGGTGGTCAGCATCAGGCCAGCGATGGAGGCTGCGTTCTGCAGGGCAGAGCGGGTAACCTTCGTGGGGTCGATGACGCCGGAAGCAACCAGATCTTCGTAGACACCAGTGGCGGCGTTGAAGCCGAAGGCGCCAGAAGCATTCTCGTTGTTGCGGACCTTCTCCACTACGATGGAGCCTTCGTGACCGGCGTTGCCAGCGATCTGGCGAATCGGCTCTTCCGACGCGCGCTTCACGATGTTCACACCGATGGACTCGTCACCATCCAGCTTCAGGCTATCAAGAGCCTTGGAGGCGCGGAGCAGGGCGCTACCACCACCAGGGACGATGCCTTCTTCCACTGCGGCGCGGGTGGCATGCAGGGCATCTTCCACACGAGCCTTCTTTTCCTTCATTTCGGTTTCGGTAGCGGCGCCAACCTTGATCACCGCCACACCACCGGCGAGCTTCGCCAGGCGTTCCTGGAGCTTCTCGCGGTCGTAGTCAGAGGTGGTCTCTTCGATCTGGGCGCGCAACTGCTTCACGCGACCTGCAATGCTGGCTTCTTCACCGGCGCCATCAATGACGGTGGTGTTGTCTTTGTCCACGGTGACGCGCTTGGCGCGGCCGAGGTCGGTGACCTGCACACCTTCCAACTTGATGCCCATTTCTTCGAAGATCGCACGGCCACCGGTCAGGATGGCGATGTCTTCCAACATGGCCTTGCGGCGGTCGCCGAAGCCAGGGGCCTTCACGGCAGCCACGTTCAGGGTGCCGCGCAGCTTGTTCACTACGAGGGTGGCGAGCGCTTCGCCTTCCACTTCCTCAGCAATGATGAGCAGCGGACGGCCAGAGCGGGCAACCTGTTCGAGCACAGGCAGAAGATCCTTCATGTTGCTGATCTTCTTTTCGTGGATCAGGATGTAGGGATCTTCCAGAACCACTTCCATGCGGTCCGGATCGGTAATGAAGTAGGGGGACAGGTAGCCACGGTCAAACTGCATACCGTCAACGGTCTGCAGTTCGGTCACCATGGTCTTGCTCTCTTCGACGGTGATCACGCCGTCCTTGCCGACCTTCTCCATGCTCTCGGCAATGATGTTGCCGATGGTGTCGTCGCCGTTGGCGGAGATGGTGCCAACCTGCGCGATCATGGATCCGGAAACCGGGGCGGAGAAGCTCTGCAGTTCGGTAACGACGGTCTCAACAGCCTTGTCGATGCCGCGCTTCAGGGCCATCGGGTTGACGCCGGCAGCCACAGCCTTCACGCCTTCGCGGAAGATGGCCTGGGTCAGAATGGTGGCGGTGGTGGTTCCGTCACCCGCGATGTCGGAGGTCTTGGAGGCAACCTCACGCACCATCTGGGCGCCCAGGTTTTCCACCGGGTCCTTCAGGTCGATTTCTTTTGCAACCGTCACACCGTCTTTGGTGATGGTCGGGCCACCGAACTTCTTCTCGATCACGACGTTGCGGCCCTTGGGTCCGAGGGTCACCTTCACCGCGTCGGCAAGCTGATTCACGCCACGGAGGATCGCCTGGCGGGCGCCCTCGCTATAAATGATCTGTTTTGCCATTGTCTTGCTGGTCTCCTTGGGATTCTCTATGCCAGATGTGGCGGTCCTAGCTATTGAAGATGGCGAGCACTTCGTCTTCGCGCATGATCAGGTATTCTTCGTTACCGATCTTGATGTCGCTGCCGCTGTACTTGCCGAACAGAATCTTGTCGCCGACCTTTACGTCGAGCGGGATCGATTTGCCGTCTTCGGTCTTTTTGCCATTGCCAACGGCAACCACTTCACCGCGTTGCGGCTTTTCCTTTGCGGAATCCGGAATGATCAGGCCGCCGGCCGTGGTCTGCTCGGATTCTTCACTGCGCTTCACGACGATGCGGTCGTAGAGTGGGCGAATGTCCATAACCCAGTCCTCCAAATCTTTATGTGCGATGAGTCGATGGGAGCGCGGACGCGCGGTTCGAAGAGCTGCGCAACCGGGCGCTTCCATGCACGATGTTGTGCGAGACTCCGCAGCTAGCTGCGGTCACCACCAAATTATTAGCACACACTGGCGAGGAGTGACAACACTTTTTTATAAACCATTATTTATCAGCTGTTTGCATTGCTATTGAAAGAAGAAATGTGGCCTCGTTGGCGTCATTTTCGCTCTAATTTTCGATTTTTTATAAGCGCTTCTGGCTGATGTTGCTTTAGTCTTGTTTACTCATATATTGCATTTTGATGTCGATTTTGCGCTCCTCCGCAGACTTTTGTCCTCCCTCAAATCAAAAGCGGTAGCGGATGTTCTGACGGAACTTCCTGCTACCGCTTCCTGTCGGACCTCGCGTTTCGCACTACACTCGACGTCTGAGTGCTTTCCGCTGTCGATCACGCCTTCAATTGCTGATCCAACCAAGCAAAGGCGTCGTTTTGCATTTCTACATTGAAGATGTGCTTCTGTTCGTAAAACTGGCTTTTGAATGTCTGTGGGCTTCCGGCCTTCTTATAAATGGCGGCAATTTTTTCGACTGCCTGCTCCATTCCTTTCAACGGGAATAGCCCGTCCTGACGGCACTGTTGCACAAACAGTGGAAGCGGCGCACGCATGGCTACGATGTCTGGCAGGTCCAGAGACTCGTGCACGCGCGGGATGAAGTGGATGAAGGAATGGGTGTCGATATGCCGCTCCATCATCGGATGAACCGTCGACATGAAGCCTACGACGACTGCGGCGCGAACGCGGTCTTCCAACCCCGCCAACATCAGGGACCGATATCCCCCCAGTGATACGCCCACGCAGCCAATGCGCGAGGCATCCACTTCCGGTCGGGATGCCAGATAGTCCACGGTTCGCATGTCGTCCCAAGCAATTACGCCCGGCCAAGTATACCCAGCGTAGGAAAGCGTCTTGACGATTGTCGATTCCCTGGTGCGACACCGGCGGTTCAGGCGGTCCACGTCTTCAAGTGTGTACTTTGCCCGATCCCAGCCTGCCGACTTGTCATCTTCCATCAGGATGCGGCGCTCGCCAAATCCGAAAGCATCAATGGTGATGACGGCATATCCGCGCTTTACCAGTTCCGTGGCTGTCGGTCGGCCTTCGTAGTTTTCCTTGTGATAACCGACCATGGCAGGGTGATTTTGTCCAAAGTCGATCACTTTCTCTTTGCCGAAGATAAACATACCGCCGTGGGAATGTAGATCTACAATTGCGGGAATCTTTCCTTTTCGCTCCTTAGGCATGTGCAGATAGGCTGGGACGCGAAACTCGGGGGTCGTGGAGAAGAGAATCTTCTCTCTCGTAAACGTCCCCAAATCCTGCTTATGAACGACCTCGGCTCGCGGCGCGACTTTCGGTGGAGCCATGCCGAGGGCATCCAGCATCACACTGCGGGCGCCCTGCCGGTATGCGGCGATGTCGCGGTATGTGCTGCCCAAAAAAGAATGGGTGAAATCCTGACGCTTCGACAGCCGCACAATATCCGGAAACATGGTTCCGGTGTCTGCGACAGGTCCATCGAGCGCCCTGGGCTGATCGGGTGCGGAGCCCAGAGACGGAACGGCAGACTGACTCATCCCGTGTGGAGTGGCAAGCGTCGCTACGCCGATTAGCGGCAGAACCGAGCGCCTGGAAAAGTTGGAGGTGTCCGACATTTTTCGATGATAACGGAACCAACTCTCCGTACTTGTCGGATTCACCGAAAACCGATCGCTCGCGTTCGCTATACCTCAAATTGCTCCGCCGGCAGTTGCCAGAACCTCCCATCGGCGGCAAAAGCGAGGGCCAGTCCGGAGATGGCGCAGTCCCTTCCGGCAAATTCAACATATCCGTCCTTACCCTGCGTGTCGGGAAATTGATCGCCAAGTAGAAAGCTCTTGTGCCCTAGGGACTTTAGTGACAGCGTTGCGTTTCTCACAATTTCCCCGCAATCGTTCCAGATGGAAACGTTGACCACCGCCTGTGCTGTATCGGATTCGCCAACTAGCGCGAATCCGGTCTTCAGCCCTCCAGACTGAGAAAAGGGGAACAGCAGTCGATTACGTCGCAGTGGGGGAAGAGCAACTGCCACAGGCGCCTGGCCGCTAAGGCGCAGCTTGGCGAACCCATGAATATGGCCGCGACAGCGGATGTCGGCCCACCCGGTGGGGTCCCCCGCGACTTCTCTAGTGGTTTCCACGCGTACCCGCCCGTGAGGTGGAATCGTTCTGGTGAATACCGCGAGATGTGTCCGCATCTCCGTTTCTGCCTGCTGGGAATCTTGCGCCGACAGTCTGATCGGCAATGCTAGGGCTTCTCCCTCATCACCGTGGAAGGAAATGCTGACCTCAGCCTCCAAGGGATTCGGGTTCACAAGTTCAATCGAGCATGTCCACAACGACCCCGCGACCAGTTGGGGCATCGTCATGCGGCGCAGTGTATGTTCCTTCAGAATCGGAATCTGTACCATGCACGATGCGGATTCGCTGGCGGAGTCAGAAACTAGAACCTGTAGCTGTTTCACTTCCGCCTGCTGCGGAATCCCATGGATGTGGCCGGTCTGTTCATCCAGATTCAGTCCTTCCGGCAAATGGCCGCCGAGCACAGTCCACCGAAAAGGTGGATGTCCTCCATGGGCTACTAGGTTCTGGGTATAAAAGAACCCCTGTACGCCCGCTGCTAGCCGCAGCTTTGCTGGCATGTCGACCAACGGCTTTATGTATTCCTGTCGGATCAGCAGCGTATAGCGTTGGTGGGCTACTTGTGGAGGGGTCGCGCTATCCGTGGCCACAATCGTGACGGTATATGTCCCCGATTCCGTAACACGTCCTGAAATCGTATCGTTCTCCAGCGAGAGGCCTTGAGGCAGTCCTTCCGCTCTAAAGGTGTAGGGCCCTTGCCCGCCGATGGCTTCCAGCTTCTGATCCACCCGCAACATGCTGTCGCCCTTGTTTTGAAGGCTGGTTGTCGTGATGGATAGCGGAGCCGCGACGCGCTGTCCGGCGCCTGCCGTCCTGGTGATGCGCTCCTTCTGGCTGGGGTTGCGGACGCAGTGCGCGGGGCTCAAGTTTTGCGCAAAGCGATGCTGCGATGCTGATTCAGGAGTCATTACCGCAAACATCTGCGTTGGGGAGAGATTCCTGCTTCGAATGCCAGCATCGTCGACCGCATGCAAACGATCAACGAATTCTCGGTCCCATGCCTGCGAAGCGTCGAAATTGGGTCCAAAGAGACGGTCTACGAAAACATTTACGATATTCCCGAATGCCGCAAAGGTATCGAAATCGAAGCGGTCCACCAGTAGCGGGAGAATGTCCTGGGCTCGAATCCCCTCAAAGCCTTCACCAGAGCAGTCGTGATTGATGTATTCCTCTTCGTGGCGCTTAAACCGGTGATTCCAACGATATTGGCGAGGCAACTCACGCCAAAAAGGAGTCATTGCCTCTAGCGCTTCAGGCCAGCGCATGTGGCCATTCTGTCCAATCATGTCGTTCGTGACGAAGAGCCCGTTCGGATGTAGACAGCGCTTGATTTCATCGAAGAGATTTTCTAGCTCAACCACATGATGTAGGGCTTGGTTTGCCATCACCGTTGCATAAACTTGGTTGGGACGCCAATGGTTAAAATCTCCTTCAACCATCACAATGTGTTCGCCAACGCCTGCGGTCTGCGCAAGGTTTCGACCCCGTTCCAGCATCACCGGATTCATTTCCAGGCATTCGATTTGAAAGTCGTGAAGGCCCTCTGCCCGCAACATTTGAGCGAGTTTGATTTCAAGGTCGCTATTGCCTGCGCCTATGCTGATGAATCTGGGCGTCTTCTCGCCACAGGCCCGTGCTGCGCGCAGCATCGATTGCGTGTAGATATGCTCCTCTCTCGATAAGCCAATTTCTTCGAGAATCGGACGTACGTAACGATTTGACCAGTAGTGGAAGATTGCCGGTAAATCGTGGATCTCCTCAATTTCCTGGTAGTGTTCCTGTTCGTAGGTTAGTTTTTTGCGATAGTCATCAACTTGCATAACAAAAGCGGCGCCGTCTGCAAACGGAATCTCTGTGGCGAAGCGCGGTCCTCACGACTCCTGCCAATAATACACGTCGATCTGTTCGCGGGGACACCTTGGGATTTGGTTGTCGCTGCCTTACCCTGCGTCAAAGAACTATGATCCCAGTGAAATCTATATCTTCAGACCATAGGCATATCGAAGATTTCTTTCGAGTGTGGGGATGTTCCAGCTTCGCCATCCTCCGATGCCGCTGGCTGGCTTCGCCCAGCCAGCGGCCATCCCGTACCACGTTGCCACCTCGATTTTTAGTGCATTTGGGGTCCATGCGTGTTCCTTTTTTGATTGCTGCGTTCTTTTGGCGTGACTTTTAGTGCGTTCGACCCTGCTTAATAGAATCTCGTGATCGGTAGGCATAGTATTCTTTTTCGAGCAGTCAAGTGTATTCTTTTCAATTATTTGGATCATTGCCTTCCGGTTTGACCGATTGCGGAGCTTTCGCTACAGTAAAGGGGATCTTGTGGTTCGTATAGTTCCCGAAACAATCCACACACGGAGGATCCATGACCCCAAAAGACGTGCTCAATCTGGCGAAGGAGAAGGGCGCTGTTCAGTTTGACCTGCGCTTTGTTGATATCCCAGGTCTTTGGCATCACATTTCTTACCCCATCAGCCAGTTGAGCGAGGACACCTTCGAAGATGGCACTGGCATTGACGGATCGAGCATCCGGGCCTGGGCAGCCATCAACGAAAGTGACATGTTGCTCGTTCCGGATCCTTCGTCTGCGTTCATGGATCCTTTCACGGAAAAGCCGACGCTCGTGATGATCGGTGAAGTGGTGGACCCCATTACTCGTCAGCACTACGAACGCGATCCTCGCTGGATCGCCCGTAAGGCCGAACTCCACCTGCAGAGCCTCGGCATTGCCGACACCGCCTTCTTCGGCGCTGAAGCGGAATTCTTCGTCTTCGATAACGTCCGCTTCGATCAGAATCTGCAGCACGGCTTCTACTTCATCGACGCCGATGAGGGTCGCTGGAATACCTCCCGGGAATACGACAACCTCGGCTACCGTCCTCGTGTGAAGGAAGGCTACTTCCCCTGCCCCCCCACCGACCATCACATGGATCTTCGCACCGAAATGGTGGAAGTGATGATCGAGTCCGGTCTGGTGGTTGAGTGTCATCACCACGAAGTCGCCACCGGCGGTCAGTGCGAAATTGACCAGAAGTTCAGCACTCTGCTGAAGAGCGCGGACAACATGATGTTGTACAAGTACATCGTCCGCAACGTTGCTGCCCGCAACGGTAAGACCGTGACCTTCATGCCGAAGCCGATCTTCGGTGACAACGGTAGCGGTATGCACGTCCACCAGAGCCTGTGGAATGAAGGCAAACCCCTCTTTGCTGGCGACGGCTATGCGGGTCTCAGCCAGATGGCCATGTGGTACATCGGCGGATTGTTGAAGCACGCTCGCGCGCTCTCCGCGATCATCGCTCCCACCACCAACAGCTACAAGCGCTTGGTGCCTGGCTACGAAGCCCCGGTGAACCTGGCTTACTCTCGCCGCAACCGTTCGGCTGCTGTCCGCATTCCGATGTACTCCTCCAGCCCGAAGTCCAAGCGCGTCGAGTTCCGTCCGCCAGACCCGTCGTCCAACCCCTACTTGGCCTTCGCCGCCATGATGATGGCTGGTCTCGACGGCATCCTGAACAAGATCGATCCAGGCGAATCTCTGGACAAGGACATCTACGATCTGAGCCCCGAGGAACTGAAGCAGGTTCCTTCCATGCCCGCATCGTTGGACGAAGCCTTGAACTGCCTCGAAGAAGATCACGAATTCCTGCTGAAGGGCGACGTGTTCAGCGCCGACCTCATCGAAGCGTTCGTGAGCTACAAGCGTAAGGCCGAAGCGGAAGCTGTTCGCCTCCGCCCGCACCCCTACGAGTTCATGCTTTACTACGACATCTAGATCGCTATTGCTGGGGGCTTTGAACCTCTCCGGCGAACGCACTGGATACGTGCCTATCGAAATGGGCCTATCGCGACTGCGATGGGCCCTTTCTTTTTGGCGGACAATGGGTGGCAGCCTTTTGAGATGGACTCTTTCCCGTTTCCATTCCCACATCGCGATCATGCAGCGCGTTTCGTGGAAAGAATTGGCAGGCATTTCGTTCTAGAATGAATAGCCTTCTTTCTAAACTTCCATGTGCAAGGCGTTTCTCGGAACAGCCCCTTTGAAGCCCGGAGCGCACTTCCTCTGTCACCGGATTCTCTGACCGAACTCTCATTTGGAATCCGGCCCTTCAAAGCAATAGGTGTTACGGCGCAATGCCGACGCTTTATGAGAGGCAAATCGCAACAGTGGGGCTATCTGAACCTTTCTCCTCGTCTGGCGCATTTCTAGTACCTGATTGAAAATTAGCGGGTTGTGAAATTTTAGCCCAATTGTCTCTGTTGACTTGTTTTTTGATTGCTTGCACACTGGTACCAGGATTCTGGTGAAACTGCAGATGAGTCGGAGATTCTGATCCCAGTTGTAGCCGGAGTGTCCAAAGGAGTACCGATTCGCTGTTTAAATCGTCTACTGAGCGCTGTTGTTTCTAATGGAGCGGAAAGAGGTTACGATGAAACTCGCTATGCGGTTCATTCAGGAAGAAGACGGCCAGGATCTGGTCGAGTATGCGCTCTTGCTTTCTCTGCTCGTTCTGGGGGCCGTGACTGGCGTAGGTGCTTTTGGTAGCCAACTGGACGTCTATTGGGGATCCGTCATCAGCGGCATTCAGTCCTTTTTGGGTTCTTAGTTCCGTTGTTGATTCTCACATTCTCCTTTCCGCCCAAATCTCTCTTTCCAGACAAAACCTTCCCTCAGTTCCTCTAACCCGCTGCTCCTCCTAGGAGATAACGGTCCTCCCGATTCCTGTCGAACACTGATCTTCCTCTAGCATCTGTTTCACAACCAAAGAAAGAGCAGCGGTCCTGTGGCCTCGCTGCCCTCTCTTCGTGTGCGCTGGTCGTGATTTACGGCAATTCCTTCACCAGCAGTTTCCGGAACTCCATGAAGTAGCCTTCCGCTTCCAGCCCGAGGTAGCCATTCGTCACCGGCGGGGCATTCCACTGGCTCTGCAACTGGCCGTTCACCTTCAGCGCGATCGCTTCGGGGGTTGCTCGAATTTCGTACGTATTCCACTCTCCCGCGGGAAGCACCATATTCCGGCTCATTTTTTCTCGTAGGTTTACGCGATTCTTTTCAGCCCCTTTAGGAAAGTCTCCGAACAACCACCCTCCGGCCTCTGCTGTCTGGGCCTGATAGAACTGAGCGCCGTTGTCGTCCGCCCAAAAGTAGATTCCGCCGTTGTACTTTGTCTCTCCCTCCGTCACTTTGCGGAAGCGCCATTCCGCATGCAGCACGAAGTTTCCAAACTTCTTGGCGTTGTAGCGTAGCCACTCGTGCCCGCCCGTCCCGTCAATGGTCAGCACCCCATTCTGTACCGTCCACTGTTCCTTGGGGTTCAGTTGATTGCTCGGTGGGACGGCAAACTTGCTCCACCCTTCCAAGTTCGACTCTGCCAGTAGATCGGTCCAACCGGAGGGATCGGCTTCGTATGCGGACATCGGCGATTCCGCAGCCAGAGCCTGCTGCACATCCTGTTTCGCGGGGCTGCTGCACGAAGACAACAGGAACAGGGAAGCAGTCAGAGAAATCAGGATTGTTCGAAACATGAAAACACCTCGGGCTTAGTATTTCATACGTATATGTCTGATATCTACCTCCGCTACCCCTCAATTCAGGCATGAAGAGCGTTGCGTATTGTCGGAACTTCTTCCGGAGCGCGGTGTCGAAGTTCCCATGGGAGACTCACCGAAAGCCGTGCTTACCACCACCGGCTACGCTGCAATTCTGGCGGCGCTGTCTCTGAATATCTTCTTTGTGGCGGAACTTCCTCGGCATGGACCCCTCCGCCATTCCGGTTCTGGATTGGCCAATCTCCTGTTGATTGTGGCTCCCATCCTAGTCTGGGGACTTTTCTGGTTCCCCGCCAAAGCCAGTCTGCAGGGGCAGGTCATTCGATCCTCCCTCGAAAATTGCCTCGGTAGTCAAGTGGCACGTGCGATCGCCACTTGGCTGCTGCCTGCAGCTCTCTGTGGTTGGTTCTTCAGTATCTTCATCAGTATTTCCAGCCTATTGCCCCCGATTTTCACTGCTGAACCCACGAGGGACCTTTGGCCGCGGGCTCTTGTAATCCTATTGCTGTTGACGCTAGCCTCTCTCTCGTTGTGGGACAGTGCTGCCAACTTGGGTCGCTCGGCTGTATTTCTAGTGACGATTGGGTTTCTCTCGTTCTCGACACAGGTTTACGCGCTTTGGGACCTTATCCCGGAAGGTGGCCTCTTTCTGAACCTGGCTCGCATCCCTGAACTAGGATGGCTGCCCACGACGAACTTTATCCTCCACTGGTTTGCCCCTCCTCTATTTTTCCTCGCCGCCAGTCTGCGCCCTTCTGATCGAGATTCCCTTCGACTTGCTACCGCCACACTACTCGGGCTGGTCTGCCCATTTGTGCTGGCTGTGCTGCTGGCTACTTACCTATATGCTGCGGCTGACGCATTGTTCCCCCAGACATTCGGCACGAGCATCGGCGTCTTCTTCCGTCATTCCGAAGAGTTCAACCGGGCAAAATTGATGGTGGTGCTCCTAAGTAGCCTCGTGCTCCTGCGTCTACCTGCCTTCGCAGCTATGCGGTCGGCAGGCGCACCGCTTCGCAAGCGGCTGATCATTGCCCTGGTGGCCGTCGGAACTGGCCTGTGGTGCTTCTTCGATCCAGAATCGCTGTGGCTCACCTGGATTCCGTCAGTCTGCAGTCTTACTACTATTCCACTGCTGGCGCTCGCCGGAGCGCTCGCGGGGGGTGGGCTAGCGTCCTTCCTGCTGGAACCTCGGCAGCCGCCCGTCTTTCCTGCTACGTACAACCGCGCCCTGGCTCTTCTTGTACTCACCACGTCGTTCTTGGTTCTTCTGGCTGCGCTTCTAGATCTGGATGTGCGCAGCTTCAATGCTGCCATCACGCAGCAAAATCTCGTAGACGTCCTACATGGCCTGCTTTCGGCAGTCCCTACCTTCGCGGAAAGACAGGAGCGCCAATATTTCCTCAATTCTTCCTGGGCGATCAAACTAGCGGCTGCACTGTGGGCCGCAAATTTTCTGGGCTCGTTCGTTCTCACGCTTCCCGCCGCTTGGCCTCGCCGACGCGATGGTTGTTAGGACGATACGCAGCATCAGTCCCTCACCCCTCTTGTCCCGGAGTTGGCTCCATTTCAGGCGGCGGCCGTTGCTTGTTAAACCCACCTCGACTCTCTCTCTCGACGATGCTTTCGCGTAGCCTATTAGCGACGGCGCCTTCGCTCCCCCCAAACGCAGAAAGCGGGACGGCCCGGGTGCCAAATTGCATCCGGAACGTCCCGCTTTCCCAAACCGTAAGTCTCTTACTTCCCGGCCTTCGGCAGTCCCAGGAAGGATAGCAGCCAATCGTTGACGCGAACTACCTGCTCAGGAACTTGGTTGTGGCCGGTTTCCAGCGCCAGCATCAGATCCTTCTTTCCCGGGACGACGTTGTATGCCGCGTACATCGACGTCGGTGGGCAGGTCTCGTCGTTAAATCCCCAGGTGTAAAAGCCGGGAACCTTCACGCGTCGTGCAAAGTTCACCACATCGTAGTAAGCCGAGGTCTCGATCTTGTCCTGCGACCGGTGTGCAGCCGGTCCTTCCGTGGCGCGGAACATGTGTGGCCAGCCTCCTGCGCGATTGTGCAGGTAGCCTGTCACATCCGCCAGCGCCGGGTAATACGCCGCAAGACCTTTTACGCGCGGGTCCAGACCGGCGGTGATAATCGAAAGCGCGCCGCCTTGGCTGCCGCCGGTTACTACTAGGTTGGAACCATCCCACATCGGATGATTCACCAAGAAATCATTCGACCGCACGCAGCCCAGGTACACCCGCCAGTAGTAGTAGCGGTCGCGGCTATCCAATCCAAAGGCATTGTAGTTGGCAAGGGCGCCAAACCGTAGTGAGTCATACACTTCCTGGTCCAGCGTTACAGGAATGCCATGAATGCCCACCTGCAAGGTGATGATTCCTCGCGCCGCCATGTCCGCCAATCCGCGGTAAGGCCGCACGCCTGCGCCTGGAACGCTCAGCAGAGCCGGATACTTGCCCGGCTTCTTCGGTTCGCAAAGAATGCCATAGAAACGTGACGGCGTGGAACCCACACCTACGTTCTGCAGGTTCAGGTGATAACAGTTGGCCTCTGCATTGCCATATTCCGGTAGCAGCGTCAACTTCGCGTCAATCGGTAGCTTGGCGAGTTCTGCCTTGCCCGCATTCCAGAACGCGTCGAAGTCGGCCGGGTTTTTCTGTGTAGGCTGAATGCTCTCCGGATTGAATGCCGCTGTCGACACCGCGCGGTAGACCTTGCCGTTGTATTCCACCTTGGCGACACAGCGTAGAAACCCTGCTTCGTTCAAAGTTCCCCCATCCACCGTCAGCCCTTTTTCCGGGAGTGCGACGGTCTGGTCGACACGCGGCGTCATCATCTCCGGGCCAATCTGATAGCTGACCTTCAGGCCCTGAACGGGGTGGCCATCCTGGATGGCCGTAATGTGAAAGCGAACCGGCTGCCCGGGTTTATAAAGCCAATCCGACCGGTCTGTTGAAACCTGCAAATGCAGGGTCCCAATCCGGTCCTGGCTAAAAAGGGAAAAGACGAGAAAAGCAAGAAGTAGGGCGTAGCGCAACATAGTGTGATTACACAAGATATCGCAATGTGTGGGGTGGACGTTCGTCCAACAGAAATGCACGAGGTCCTCAGCATGTGGCTGTTAACCCATCCGGTCTCTTGCCTTGTCGCATCCATGTTCATCCGCCATCTCCTCTTGCTCTGAAAACCATGCTGGACAGTTCTGGACCCGTGTCCAAGGCAGAGCATTGCCCAGTCTTTTGTCCGATATCAAACGAAGTGAACAGACAGAAAAAGTACCACGAGCTGTTTGTTTGATCGAACCCCACATCTCCCGCGTCTTCCCCTAGTCCTTATCGCTTCCTGAAGTGGCGTTTTATACCCTGGTTGCGAGTCCGCTGAAATCACCCAGTACCAGCACTGAGGAGCTCGGTAGTTGTTTCCTAAAATATTCAAAATAAATAAATTAACTGATTGTACTGGTGCCGCTCTTCCTGTTCGTGGTGTCGTACCAGGAACCTTAAAGGCCGCAGAATTGGTACCTGTTCGCCTAGAGCTTTTTCGGTCTTCCACGTAGCCTTGAAGAAGGAAAGCGCATGGTTTTCAAAATGCTTGAGGCAAGAAAACCGTATAAGAGGAGAGATGCATGTATAAAGTTGTGCGTCAGTTGACAGTCGCTGCGGTTTTTTTGATGACTGCCATGTTTGCAAGTGCAGCCAGCATTGGCGTGTATTTGTCGCAGCCGGGTGTGCAGTCGACGTTTGTCGACTCTGCTTTGACGGAGACCTTTGATGGTCTGGCGACGGGGAACTACAGCAGCCCGCTAGTGTCCGCTATCGGCACCTATCAGCTCAGTCCGTCCGCACAACTTCACGTGGGGAATGCCGACCAGTATGGTGGAGCCCACGGCACGCAATACATTTCCTTGGGTGCGCAGTCCGGTACAGGTGACCCGGTTACCTTGGCTCTGGGGCAGCACTACAACTACTTCGGTTTCTGGTGGTCTGCGGGTGACCCTTTGAACGGCATTACTTTCTATCACGAGGGCATCGAACTAGCTCGGTTTAGCACGGCAGACATCACGAACCTACTCTCGGGCTCCACGGTGACCGCCATCGATGGTTCTGTTTACGACACAGCGCAGTATAAAGGAAATCCGAATACCGGACAGAATAGCCACGAAAACTACGCCTACGTGAACATCATTCTTAACGGTGCATCCTTCAATAGCGTGAAGATGGACAACTCTGGAAGCACGGGCAGCGGTTTTGAGACCGACAATCACAGCGTATATCTGGGGAATGTCAAGGTTCCGGGCGCCTCGGTTCTGGTAACCGAAATCAACCAAGTTGCTGACCACAATGTGCCGGAACCTGCGACGGCCGGTTTTCTGACCGCAGGGCTGGTGTTCCTGCTTGTCTGGCGGCGCAAGGCCTAGCTGACGCTTCAGGACGACCGATTTATCGAAGCCCCCGAGGTCAGTGACCACGGGGGCTTCGTGCTTTTTTGCAGTTGGTTAGCTGGTAACGTCGAAGCGGATCGTGAAATCTAGATCGTCGCTCTCATCGACAGTGCAGGACGCAAATCTGTTAATCATTACTGCGAAAGAGGGGGGAGTGTACGGCAGCCCACCGCACTGCCGGTCAGTAGTGATAGCGAGCCTGCAGAAAGTCGATCCGTTCTTCCGTGACGCGATAGACCAGTCGATGCTCTTGGGTAATCCGTCGGGACCAGCATCCAGTCAGCACATAGCGTAGCGGCTCTGGTTTTCCAGTTCCGACAAAGGGATCACGCATCACAGCGTCTACTAAATCCAGAACGCGAATTGCCGTATTGCGGTCCGTCCTCACCCAGTGACGCAGGTCCTCCAGAAATTCAGTCTGAAAGACAGCGAGCCGACTACTTCTTCGCGGAGCCAAGAGCTTCGTTCCTCAAACTGGCGACGGTCGACGGCTTTGTCTTGGCGCCCTCCGCCCGTTGCAGAGCGGCCAGTAGGCGGCGTGCGTTCTTTGGTGACCGTAACAGATGCGCAGTCTCTACCAAGCTGCTGAGTTCATCCGCAGGAATCAAAGCAACGTCGCCAGAGCCCTTGCGCCGAACAACGACAGTCTCTTGCTCATTGACAACCTGATCCAACAGGCTCGCCAGATTCTGCCGTAGCTGCGTGTATGTGGTTTCGATGGCCATCTGGGATTCCTAGTCTTCATTGTACAGGCTTTCTGTACGTACACATCGCCGGACCGTTACGCCCGATACACCTGAAATCCACTCAGCCGCATCGGCCCAATGGCATTCCGCACCTCCAGCTTTAGCCGTTGTGCGTGCGTCACCGCCATGGCATGAATGCGCTTGTGGCCAATCGTCGTTCCCGCCGCCACTTCGCGCCAAGGCGCCCTATCCTCTGTGGAGTCGCTTACCAGAATGCGATGATCGGCAATCGTCTGGCCTTCACCCAGCCACTCCATGCAGAGCACCCGATTGAATTCCACAGACCTGCTGAAATGCAGTTCCAACTCAAAGGACCGCGCATCCGATTTCAGGGCGATGTGGCTATGCGGGTCTGCGTCTAGAAGGCGCAGCAGGTGTTCCTGGCTCGGCATGCTCGAAACATCCGTTAGCGAAATCCGACGCACCACACCCGGCTGCGCCAGCAGCGGATTGCCATAGATTCTCTGCAGCTCATTGCCGAATTCTTTCAACCGCTGTACATCCGAATCCGGCATCAGGCCGCGATTATCGGGGGCCAAGCCCAACACGAGTTGTGCCCCTCGGCCCACGCTCTTTTCATAGGTGTCCATCATCTCTGCGAGGGTCTTCAGGCTCTTCTCATCGTTGGGGTGCCAGAACCAATGACGGTGCCGCAAGGGAGTGTCGGCCTCGCCCGGACGATAACGCAGATACCCAAGACGGTCGATGACGTTCCAGTTCTCTTCTGACGCTGAGCCATCTTCGTTGCCTACCCAGCGCACGTCGCCGTATTGCAGAAAGCCGGTATCCGCAAAGATGCTGGCGTTGGGTTGATAGGTGCGGATGGTGCGCACATAGCGATCAAAGTCATAGACGTGGCCTTCACTGCCAGCACCATCCAGCCAAATCTCCACCAGTTCGCCATACCGCGAACAAAGCTCGGTCATTTGGTTGTGATAGTAGTCGTCATAGCGGGCGTTGTCTTGGTAGGTGGGCTCGTGGCGGTCCCAGGGGGATAGATAGATGCCGAAGCGCAGACCGTGTTTGCGGCAGGCTTGCTCCACTTCTTTTACCAGATCGCCCTTGCCGTCGCGCCAGGGGGAGTTCTTTACGCTGTACTCCGTGTGACGCGACGGCCAAAGGCAAAATCCGTCGTGGTGTTTGGCTACCATCACCAGGTAGCGGGCTCCGCCAGCTTTGGCGGCGAGCACCCATTGCTCTGCATCCAGTTCTGTGGGATTAAAGATACGTGGATCAGCGGTTCCATCACCCCACTCTCGGTCTTGAAACGTATTCGGACCAAAGTGGATGAGAACGCCAATCTCCAGTGCCTGCCAAGCCAGTTGCTGTGGCTTCGGCTTCACCTCCGCGAAACTCTGCGCGGAAAGCGAAGTGGGTAGCGTGACGAGGGGCAGGGCTCCGGCCAAAGGCAGACTACGGAAAAATGATCTCCGGGATAGCCCCGGTAACGGGCCAAGCGTCATAGCGCTGGCATCGTATCATGCAACAGCACATCCTCGCTGAAGCGCGTGCGCTGGCGTGATTTCCATCCTTTCGGCACCAATTCCGCAATGGAGTTCACGACGCGTGTCGGGCGGAATGGGTATTCGCTTAGGGTCTGCAGGGTGGTGGATCCGGTCAGCACCAGAATGCTCTGGAAGCTGAGGTCTGTTGCCCCACGGATGTCTGTGTCCATCGTGTCGCCCACCATGATGACTTCATCGGTGCTCAATCCGATTTTTTTGCGGGCTTCGCGCATCATGAACGGGTTCGGCTTTCCCACGTGGTATGCCTTGCGGCCCGTGGCGGATTCCAACATGGCGACAATGGCGCCGCAACCAGGCCGTGGACCATGGTCCGTCGGGCACCAGGTATCGGCATTCGTCGAGATCAGGTGGCTGCCGTTCGCGATGAAACGGTGGGCTTTTTCTGCCTGCTCATAGTTCAGGCCGCGCCCTTCACCCACAATCACGTAGTCCGGCTTTTCGCTGGTGATGGCATAGTTCACA